>ERZ780075.652-NODE-652-length-15358-cov-3.137228_pt1 | contig 15358 bp, 7 predicted proteins | sample MGYA00511839_ERZ780075 | MGnify/ENA primary metagenome ERZ780075 (study PRJEB29588, sample SAMEA2155953) | human gut metagenome | biome: human gut; feature: human-associated habitat; material: faeces | place: Denmark | collected 2008/2010 ...
CTGCCATAACAACTGTGGAAAGTCCCGTCACACATACGCAGGTTGCCGCTGTAAAAACAGCATCCGGGAAGGTAACAGCCTGCCCGGGTGCACTGCAGAACGGCATCCACAAAATAAGTCCACCTACAAAAATCACCCCCGCAAAGCCGAGGGCAATTATTTGTGACGTATTCAGTTTATGCAATCCGTCTGAAACTTTTTTCAAGTTCATATTTTTTATTTATTGTAGTTGTGAGAAAGAGAATTGCAAACCTCCCACATGTAGGAATCTGCATTGCAAGAGCCTCATTGATGTCAAAATCAACGAACTCACCGTGGCGATATCCAACAACACGGCTGCGTTTACCGGCAACCAGAAGGTCTACTGCAAGAGCACCCATCATGGACGCATATACACGGTCCTTACATGTAGGGCTTCCACCACGCTGCATGTGACCAAGGATAGTTGCACGTGTCTCGATGCCTGTTGCAGCCTCGATACGTTTTGCCATAGCCTCTGAATGGCCGATACCCTCAGCATTTACGATGATATGGTGTTTCTTGCCTTTCTTACGGCTCTCTACGATATTGTCAATAAGCTTCTGCTCGTCGTAATCATATTTCTCCGGGATCAGGATATCCTCAGCACCGTTTGCGATACCGCACCATACTGCAAGGTATCCGGCGTTACGTCCCATAACCTCGATGATACTGCATCTCTCATGGGATGTGGATGTATCACGTACCTTGTCAATAGCCTCCATAGCTGTGTTGCAGGCTGTATCAAAACCGATTGTGTAATCAGTACATGCGATATCAAGGTCGATTGTACCTGGAAGACCGATTGTATTGATGCCAAGTGCAGCAAGCTTCTGCGCACCCTGGAAGGATCCGTCACCACCGATAACTACGATAGCATCGATACCATGCTTCTTACAGATTTCAGCGCCCTTCTGCTGTCCCTCTGCTGTAACGAACTCCTTACATCTGGCTGTCTGTAAGATTGTACCACCGCGTGAGATTGTGTCTGAAACGCTCTTTGAATCCATATCCACGATTTCTTCATTTAACAGACCTGCGTATCCTCTCTTGATTCCTTTAACCTTCTTGCCCTTTGAGAGAGCCTGACGAACAACGGCACGAATCGCTGCGTTCATTCCCGGTGCGTCACCACCACTTGTAAGTACACCTATTGTGTTAATCTCTTTTGCCATTGGTATAACCTCCATATGTTAAAAAATTATCATTTATTCTAATCCCAATCTATTGTACTTGTTTTAGCATATTTTTTCAATATTCTTTTCAACAATTTTCGCATTTTCTTTGTCTAAAAATTCCAAAAGCTGCTCCATGAGCTCATTATTTGCATTTACGGAATAATTTCTGCCAAGTTTTTTCATCTGCTTTGTATCTGCGATGTAAATTATGACTTCATCTCCTCCGTCAGATTCACGGATTGTCTCAAGAAGCCTGCTCTCATTTTTCTTATAGTCCTCCATCGTATCAAATCTGAGCCATAGCTGCTTCGGAAGCTCATCAAACGGTATGATTTTCTCGCAGATTATCTTGCCGTTCTGCTCATCCTCGACTGTCGCATGTCCGATAACAAATATTTTAGCATCGTCCTGTAAATATCTCTGGTAGCGCTCGTAATCTCTCGGAAAAATAATTACCTCAACAGTTCCTGTCAGGTCCTCTATCGTGATAAAAGCCATGGCCTGATTGTACTTGGTAAACTTAATCGTCTTTGCAGCTATCATGCCTCCGATTACCACGTGCGCATTGTCCTCTATCTTTACGGCACCGCTCTCCTCTTCAAGCACAAAATCTATCGCATTTGCTGTGATGTTTTTCTTTAGGGTAGCTGCATATTTTTCCAGAGGGTGTCCGCTTAAATAGATGCCAAGCACCTCTTTTTCATAGGCCAGGGCTTCCTCAGCGTCATATTCACCAACATTTGGATACTTAAGCTCAAATGACTGCCTATCCTCATCTGAGACCAGGTCAAATAGGCTCATCTGCCCTGCCATTGTTGACTTTTTGTCATGCTGCACCCTGTCCACAATCGATGCATACACCATTGCCATCTGCTTTCTCGTGCCGTCGAGCGAATCGCAGGCTCCCGCCTTTATCAGATTCTCAATCGCACGCTTGTTGATAAGCTCCTTCTGGCAGGTTCTCTCGATAAAATCAGAGAGTGTACGGTATCTGCCACCACTTTCTCTCTCCTCGATTATCTGGTCTATGACCGGCCTGCCAAGCGATTTTATGGCGTACATGCCATATCTGACATGGTCACCCTCTGCGGTAAACTCGCCCTGTCCACAGTTGATATCCGGCGGAAGCACCTTAATACCCATATCACGACAGCTGTAAAGATACTGCGCCGCCTTGGCTGAATTGTCTATAACGGAAGTCATGAGCGCTGCCATAAATTCGACCGGATAGTAATTTTTGAGCCATGCAGTCTGAACACTGATTTTTGCATACGCGGCTGCATGTGATTTGTTGAACGCATACTTAGCAAAATCAACCATCGAATCGTATATGCTGTTGGCAGCCTTTTCATCTATGCCGTTTGCCACACAGCCCTTTATACCGCGCTCCTCGTCTCCGTACACAAAGCTCTGGCGCTCTGCGTCAATGACATACTGCTTCTTCTTGCTCATGGCACGGCGGATGTTGTCCGCCTGACCCATTGTATAGCCTGCGAGCTTCTGCACTATCTGCATGACCTGCTCCTGGTATACTATACAGCCGTAGGTCGGCTCTAAAATACTCTCAAGCTCAGGTGTCACATAGCTTATCTCCTTTGGATTGTTCTTGCCCTTTATATAGTTGGGAATGAAATCCATAGGACCCGGACGGTAGAGCGAAATACCGGCCACGATGTCCTCAAAGCTCTGTGGACTGAGTTCCTTCATGAAGCTTTGCATACCGGCAGACTCCAGCTGGAATACCCCTTCCGTCTTTCCTGTTCCGATAAAGTCAAGTGTGCCCTTATCGTTGAAATCAATATGGTCGATATCCACATCAATGCCCCTTGATGCCTTGATATTCTTCACAGAATCCTTTAGCACCGTGAGTGTACGAAGCCCCAGAAAATCCATCTTTAAAAGGCCAAGCTCCTCGAGCTGTACCATGTTGTACTCTGCGGTAGGGCTTCCGTCGTTTGCCCTTCCAAGAGGCACATAATCGCTCGCCACACCCGGATAGATTACCACACCTGCTGCATGCACGGACGTGTGGTTTGGCAGTCCCTCAAGCCTTTTTGCCATATCTATCATTTCATGCACTCTCGCATCACTGTCGTAAATGCCCTTAAACTCCGGGTTCATCTGAAGAGCCTTGTCAATCGTGATATTAAGCTCCTGAGGCACCATCTTTGCAAGCCTGTCAGTCTCTGCATATGGGAAATCCAGCGCCTTTCCGACTGATTTTATGACACCTCTTGCTGCCATCGTACCAAAGGTGACTATCTGTGTTACAGAATCGTGTCCGTACTTCTGCTGAACATACTCTATGGCGCGATATCTCTCCGCATACTCGAAATCCACATCGATATCAGGCATGGAAACTCGCTCAGGGTTAAGAAATCTTTCAAAAAGCAGATTGTATTTAACCGGATCAATATCTGTGATTCCGGTACAATAGCACACCCTGCTTCCCGCCGCTGAGCCTCGTCCCGGGCCTACCCAGCAGTCGTGCGTGCGGCACCAGTTGATATAATCCCACACGATAAGGATATACTCTATAAAGCCCATGGTCTTTATGATACCAAGCTCATAGTCCATATCTGCATGTATCTTTTTAAGCTCATCAGCACTGTACTCACCACAGCCTATGTATTTCTCCCTAAAGCCCTTCTCGCAAAGCTCTGTAAGGAATGCTTCGGCACTATCATAGCCCTCTGGCACCTCATACTTTGGAATCTTGTAATTGCCAAACTCAAGCGTCACATTGCATCTGTCGGCAATTTTCTGCGTATTCTCAATAGCCTCTGTGGCATATGGGAAAAGTGCTCTCATCTGCTCTTCGCTCTTTACGAAAAACTGTCCGCCATCATAGCGCATCCTGTCCTCGTCAGACACCTTTTTCCCGGTCTGGATGCACAAAAGCACATCATGTGCCTCCGCATCGGACTCGTAGGTGTAGTGCACATCATTAGTACACACTAACCCTATTTCAAGCTCCTTGCTCATCCTAAGAAGCTGCTGATTCACAAGCTTCTGGTCATCAATGCCATGGTCCTGCAGCTCAAGGAAGAAGTTGTCTTTTCCAAAGCAGTCCTGATACTTCCTTGCAATCTCCTTCGCCTCGTCATAAAAGCCTCTGACGATGTATCTGGGGATTTCTCCTGCCAGACAGGCAGACAGGCATATAAGCCCCTCGTGATATCTCTCAAGCGTCTCAAAATCTACTCTCGGCCTGTAATAATAGCCCTCTGTGAACCCTATTGACACTATCTTCATGAGATTGGCATAGCCTGTATTATTTTCAGCAAGCAGAATCAGATGATAATACCTGTCATCACCGTGGCTTGTCTCCCTGTCAAAGCGCGAATTTGGTGCCACATATACCTCGCAGCCTATGACCGGATTGATATCATTTGCCTTTGCCGTCTTGTAAAACTCCACCACACCGTACATATTGCCATGGTCTGTGATTGCGGCAGAGTTCATGCCAAGCTCCTTGACGCGCTTTACATATTCTTTTATCTTGTTTGACCCATCGAGCAGACTGTACTCGGTATGGGTGTGAAGATGACAAAATGACATTTGGATTCCTCTTTCTTTATTTTTGTATCAGCTTCCCAGCTCTATGTGTATAAACACCGCAAGCGAATTGGGCTCCTGCATATATGTGATAGTGCCGCCTCTTGCTGTCGGTATGAGATATTTGTAATCACCCTTCTCGAAAAGACTGTGACATGCAGTATCATAGGTTTCTCTGTCCGAAAACTTGAACGTGATATAGTTAGATGACGTTGTCATGCCCTGTAAGACTTTAAGGTCGTAGGATGTAAAATACAGCCCATTCCTGTAATAATAGTCATCCTCCACTGACGCTTCCTGCGGCAGCATATCCTCATTGTCCAATGTACGTGTAAGCTTTACCACATCAAGCGGCACTCCGAACCAGCTGTATGATATGCCCTTTCCCAGATAATCACCATCACCGTAGGTACAGTCCACTGCACACCACGCACCGTCCAGATATACCATATTCCAGGCGTGGTTTGCATCAGATGTGGTGCCTGTCACAATAAGTGAGCTGATACCGGCCCGGTCACACAGATACTTAAACATCATCGCATAGCCCTGACAGACCGTCCTTCCAAGCACTGCTGAGTACATATCCTGGTTGTGAGGAGAATTTTCCTCATACTCGGCATGCTCTATCACATATTCATAGAAATGCACAGCCTTGTCATAATCCGATGCACCTTCATCGATACCTGCCATACAGGCTGACACATAGCCTGAAATCGTACTTATTGCGTTGTCGATATCAGACTCAGACATATTGTATACAGGCGAAAAAATGATGCTGTTTCTCACAGTATACTGACTCTTTTCTATGTAGAAAAACTGTGGATTGTCCAGCAGCACAAACTGCTGTATACGGCTAACGTTGTCAGTGTCTGTAGTATTTAACGAAATTCCATCCATGCGCTTTTGCATCATCGCATAAATCTGCCTGTAAATAAGCTTGTCATCATCTGACAGCTTCTCGTAGTAGTAGTGATATTCCCCTGTAAATACTGACTCATCGTACTCTGTCTGTTCGCCGTTTAAATAGTCTGTTGTGGTCTGCATTTGCCCCTTTACTGCCCTGTGTATAGCTGTAGGAAAATCAGCTATAGCACCTGTAAACCCTCCTGCATTTAAGCATTTTGCAGCGAACATAAAGCAACAGGCAGCAAACACAAGTGCCGGTATGATTTTTAAAAGCTTTTTCATCTATTCCCCCATTTTAATCGTTGTCTGTCACTCTGTTAGGTGTGAACAGCAGCCATAGCAAGCCTGCATATCAGATACAGTACAAAAAGATGCACCGGGTAAAAGGCGTAAAAGACATATTTTAGTGAAATGCCTCTTTTTCCATTGTAATAGCGAAGCGGTATAAGCATAAAAAGTGCAAAAAACTCTATGGTACCTGAGAAAAGTCCAAGCAGTATGACTGCCACGGCAAATGCAACATCTCGGTTTGAAGAAAGCAGGTACATCATGACAATGCACCCTACACCCGCCGCACCATAATCACAGCAAAGCACAAACTCTGCAATAATCATCATAACAAGCACCACTGATACCATTACTATACACCTGATCAGTGTGACAAAAAACCACTTGACTGCAGAGGATGCCTTTTCTATTTTATCGACCGACTTAAGCCAATCAAGCACTGTGATGGCAAGCAGGCCTAAAAGCAGTGTAAAAAACACATTGTTGCTCTTAAATTCCAGCACTGTATTGTTTATTGCAAGGTCAAACGGTATCTCAGAGATAAGCGCGAATATAAACATCCTCGCAGCATATTTTTCCCTGCTGTGTGTATATTTGAAGCCCTCCACAAGCAGGAAGCAGAAAACAGGAAAGGCCATGCGCCCTATAGAACGCATGACCCAGTAGATATCAATAAGCGTTTGTCCACCTATCCCGTTATTTATCATCTGAAGAATAACCGTTGCCGCAATATGGTCTATAAGCATGGTAAAAATGGCTATAAGCTTAAGCGTGCTTCCACTGATACCAGACTTTGCGATAACTTTTTCCAAAATCCTATACTCCTGCCATATTTACGGTAATCCTGTCAAGATGCCAGATATCGTCCACATATTCCTGGATTGTTCTGTCTGAAGAGAACTTTCCTACATGTGCGATATTGAGCAGTGCACTCTTTCTCCATGCGCTCTTGTTCTTGTAATAATCATTAATCTTCTGCTGTGCATTTGCATATGAGCGGAAGTCTGCGAGGATAAAGTAGCGGTCAGCCACCTGTCCCTGCTGTGGATTGAGCAGTGAGTTGTAAAGCTCCCTGAAAAGCTCATGGTCATTTGGTGAATATGTGCCGTCTACGAGCTGGTTTACTACCTTTCTTAGCTCGGCATCGTTATTATATACATCAACAGGATTGTAGTCATGTCTGTTCTCGTGTGAGATGACCTCATCAGAGCTCATTCCAAAGATAAACATGTTGTCAGCCCCTACCTCATCGAACATCTCGACATTGGCACCATCCATAGTTCCGATAGTGAGCGCTCCATTGAGCATAAACTTCATGTTTCCTGTTCCGGATGCCTCCTTGCTCGCTGTGGAAATCTGCTCGCTGACATCTGCTGCCGCAAAAATAATCTCGGCATTGGATACCTTGTAATCCTCGATAAATACTACCTTGAGCTTGCCGCCAATAGAAGCATCGTTATTTATCACATCAGCCACACTGTTGATGAGCTTTATTGTTTTCTTTGCATTTCTGTAGCCTGCTGCTGCCTTTGCTCCAAAAATGAATGTTCTAGGATAGAAATCCATAGACGGATTTTCCTTAATCTTGTTGTACAGATACATCACATGAAGGATGTTCATGAGCTGTCTCTTGTACTCGTGAAGTCTCTTAACCTGCACATCAAAGATAGAATCCGGATTTACATCAATACCATTGTGCTCCTTTATATACTTTGCTAAACGCACCTTGTTTGCTCTCTTAATCTCAGCAAACTCCTGCTGTGCAACAGGGCTGTCCGCATAAGCCTTGAGCTTTGAAAGCATTGTAAGATCTGTAATCCAGCCGGCTCCTACCTTTTTTGTTGCCCAGTCTGCAAGGAGTGGATTTGCATGTGCTAAGAATCTACGCTGTGTGATTCCGTTTGTCTTGTTATTGAACTTCTCAGGGAACATCTCATAGAAATCATGAAGCTCCTGATTCTTAAGTATCTCTGTGTGAAGCTTTGCAACACCGTTTACAGAATAGCCTGCAACGATAGCCATATTTGCCATCTTGACCTGTCCGTCATAGAGGATAGCCATCTTTCTTACCTTGTCCTCATTGCCAGGATATCTCTCATTAATCTGCATCACAAATCTTCTGTTTATCTCGTCAACAATCTGGTATACACGAGGAAGCAGTCTCTGGAATATCTCAATTGGCCACTTCTCAAGCGCCTCAGCCATGATTGTATGGTTAGTGTAGGCTACACATCTTGTAGTGATATCCCATGCATCATCCCATGACAGATGCTCCTCGTCCACAAGGATTCTCATAAGCTCTGCGACTGCAACTGTAGGGTGAGTATCGTTCATCTGGAAAACAGCTTTATTTGGGAGATCTTTTAAATCGCTGTGATGCTTTTTAAACCTTGCAAGTGCACGCTGGATGCTTGCTGATACAAAGAAATACTGCTGCTTTAAGCGAAGCTCCTTGCCCTTTACATGGTTATCGTTTGGATAGAGCACCTCAACAAGGTTTCTTGCAAGATTTTCCTGCTCCACTGCCTTGTCGTAGTCACCCTGGTCAAAGGACTCGAGCGAGAAGCCGTTTTTTGGCTCTGCATCCCATATCATGAGAGAATTGACCACATTGTTGTCATAACCGACTATAGGCATATCATAAGGCACTGCAAGCACCGACTGATAGTCCTTCTGCTCGAAATGAAGCTCACCGTTTTCATCTGTGCTCTCCTGCACATATCCTCCAAACTTGACCTCATAGCAGTACTCCGGACGACGAAGCTCGAATGGATATCCGTCCTTGAGCCAGTTGTCAGGCACCTCAATCTGGAAGCCGTCTGAAATCTGCTGCTTGAACATACCATATCTGTATCTGATTCCACAGCCGTATGCAGGATATCCGAGTGTGGCAAGTGAATCCATGAAACACGCTGCCAGTCTTCCGAGTCCACCGTTTCCAAGTGCCGGATCAGGCTCCTGGTCCTCAATAGCATTGATATCCACACCAATCTCATTGAGAGCCTCCTTGACCTCCTTGTATGCTGAGAGGTTTATAAGGTTGTTGCCGAGAGCTCTTCCCATCAAAAACTCCATGGACATATAGTAAACAACCTTTGGATCGTCCTTGTCCATCACTCTCTGTGTGGCAATCCACTCATCCATGATGACATCCTTTACGGCCTCTGATACAGCCTGATAAAGTTCCTGCTGTGTGGCATCATCTATAGTCTTACGATATTTATTTTTTAAATTGTCTGATACAGTCTTAATAAACACCTTTTTGCTAAACGTATTATCTCTCATCTTTTCCTCCTTATGGCACTAAAAGGGAGCAAATTAATGCTCCCTCTCGTGCAGAGATTATTGTTTTTCAACTGCAAGCTTAACAGCCTCGCCATTAATCTTCCAATCCTTTTCATAGCCCTTAAGTTCGCCTGATTTAATTGATACGGCAAGAACCTCGGTCTTGATTTCATCACCAAACTTTTCAAATACATTTGAAAGCTTCTCATCTGCCTCGTATGTCACAGCGATGTGGTCCATAACCTCAAAGCCAGCGTCCTTACGCATTGTCTGGATCTTACTGATGATTTCTCTTACGAAACCTTCCTCGATAAGCTCAGGAGTGAGGTTGGTGTCAAGGACAACGGTTATATTGTTGTCAGACTGTGTCACATAGCCCTCCATCTGAGTCATCTCGATAAGTAAATCCTCTTTAGATAATACAACTTCATCGCTAATGCTGTCAAGCTTGAGAGAGCCGGTGCTGTTAAGCTCCTCCATGGCCTTATGACCATCAAGCTCAGCTAAAACTGCCTTAATCTGGCCAAGGTATTTACCATACTTAGGACCCACTGTTCTAAGCTGTGGCTTGAATTTGTAGGTGGTGTAGTGTGATACATCATCAGTGAACTCAACCTCTTTTACGTTGAGCTCGTCTGCGATGATATCCACATAAAATTCATCCAGTTTTTCCGGAGCCTTTACAAACATTTTTCCGATTGGCTGACGGTTTTTGATATTTGCCTCGTTACGACATGCACGTCCGAGTACTACAACCTTTAGTACCTCATCCATATCAGCTTCGAGCTTTTTGTCAATCAGCTTCTCATCAACTACAGGATAGTCGCACAGATGAATTGACTCCGGTGCGCTCTTGTCGATAGAGCAGACAAGATTTCTGTAGATATCCTCTGTCATGAAAGGAATCATAGGTGCTGCCGCCTTTGATATGGTGACAAGTGCTGTATAAAGTGTCATGTATGCGTTTATCTTGTCCTGCTCCATGCCCTTTGCCCAGAAACGCTCACGGCTGCGGCGTACATACCAGTTACTTAAGTCGTCTACGAACTCCTGAAGGTACTTTGCCGCCTCCGGAATCTTGTAGTTTGACAGGCACTCATCCACGCCTGCCACTGCTGAGTTGAGCTTTGAAAGAATCCACTTGTCCATTACTGCAAGCTTATCATACTCAAGGCTGTATTTTGTAGCATCAAAGCTGTCGATATTTGCATAAAGCACGAAGAATGCGTATGTGTTCCAGAGTGTTCCCATAAACTTACGCTGTCCCTCAAGCACGAGCTTTCCTGAAAACTTCTTTGGAATCCATGGAGCTGATGCTGTGTAGAAATACCATCTGATGGCATCTGCACCGTATGTCTCAAGTGCATCAAACGGATCTACCGCGTTGCCCTTTGACTTGGACATCTTCTGTCCGTTCTCATCCTGTACGTGTCCAAGCACGATGACATTCTCATAAGGAGCCTTGTTGAAAAGGAGTGTAGACTCAGCCATGAGTGAATGGAACCATCCACGTGTCTGGTCAACTGCCTCTGAGATAAACTTGGCCGGGAACTGCTTCTCAAATACTTCCTTGTTCTCGAATGGATAGTGGTGCTGTGCAAATGGCATGGCTCCTGAATCAAACCAGCAGTCAAGTACCTCTGGTACACGGTGCATATCCTTGCCACACTCAGGACACTTGATTGTCACAGCGTCGATGTATGGTCTGTGGAGCTCTACCTCTGCTGCCTTTGGATCTCCTGCTTTTTCGGCGAGCTCTGCACGGCTTCCGATACACTCTCTGTGTCCGCATTCACACTCCCAGATATTGAGTGGTGTGCCCCAGTAACGGTTACGTGAGATAGCCCAATCCTGTATATTCTCAAGCCAGTTTCCGAAACGTCCTGAACCGATAGACTCAGGAATCCAGTTTACTGTATTGTTGTTTCTGATAAGGTCATCCTTTACTGCAGTCTCCTTGATGTACCATGACTCTCTTGCATAGTAGATAAGAGGCTTGTCACATCTCCAGCAGTGTGGATACTCATGCTCAAATTTCGGAGCATCGAAGAGCTGCTTTCTGCCGCTTAAGTCCTTTAATACCTCAGGATCTGCATCCTTTACCCACATACCGGCAAACGGAGTCTCGGCTGTAAGCTCTCCCTTGTCGTTTACAAACTGTACAAATGGAAGGTCATAATTTCTTCCGACATTGGCATCATCCTCACCAAATGCAGGAGCGATATGAACAATTCCTGTACCGTCTGACATAGTAACATATGTGTCACATGTCACGAAAAAGCCCTTCTTGCCCTGCTTATCGGCAACCTGCTTAGCGCAGTCATAAAGCGGCTCATACTCCTTGTACTCAAGATCCTTTCCTTTGTATGTCTCAAGCACCTCATATGCCTTCTTGCCTGCTTCTGCGTCCTCTTTTGAAAGAAGCTGTGAGAGCACCTTGTCTGCAAGTGCCTCTGCCATATAATATGTGTAGCCATCAACAGCCTTTACCTTTACATATGTGTCATTAGGGTTCACACAGAGTGCCACGTTGCTTGGAAGTGTCCATGGAGTTGTGGTCCATGCGAGGAAATATGCATCCTCTCCTACTACCTTAAAACGTACTACTGCTGATTTTTCTTTAACTGTCTTGTAGCCCTGTGCCACCTCCTGTGCAGAAAGCGGTGTTCCACAACGAGGACAGTAAGGAACAATCTTGAAGCCCTTGTAAAGAAGTCCCTTGTTCCAGATTTCCTTGAGAGCCCACCACTCTGACTCAATGAAATTGTCGTCATATGTGACGTATGGATTGTCCATATCAGCCCAGAAACCTACTGTGTTGGAGAAATCCTCCCACATACCCTTGTATTTCCATACAGACTCTTTACATTTCTTGATGAATGGCTCAAGTCCGTAGTTCTCAATCTGATCCTTGCCGTCAAGGCCGAGAAGCTTCTCCACCTCGATCTCAACAGGAAGTCCGTGTGTATCCCAGCCTGCTTTACGTGGCACATATTTGCCCTTCATGGTCTGGAATCTTGGAATCATATCCTTTATGGTACGTGTCTCAACATGTCCGATGTGAGGCTTTCCGTTTGCTGTAGGAGGTCCATCATAGAATGTGTATGTCTCTCCTTCTTTTCTGTTTTCCATAGATTTTCTGAAGATATTGTTCTCTCTCCAGAACTGCTCTGTCTTCTTCTCGCGTTCAACGAAGTTCATATTGGTGTCAACTTTGTTGTACATGACTATCTCTCCTTATTCTATATTGTTCGTGAACATCCCAACATGTACATCAAATTCGGCTCTTACGAGACTTCCTTGTGGCTTACGCTACTACAATTTTCGGTTTATGGAATATTCACAAAAAAGGCACACATTCCTGTAATTAGGAACGCGTGCCTGATACGTCTATACCACCTATTACAATGTACTTAAGGGAAATACCCTTGCATACCCGCCCCTGTAACGTAGGGAATACGTCAGAACCTACTCTCGCAACGCTGTATGGCGATTTTAGCCTGCGGCTCAGAAGTGATTTTCAAAACGGCTCTACTCATACCGGCTCTCACCTGTCCCGGCTCTCTTTGACTTTCCTGCCATCTCTACTGTCTTCGTCACTGCCTTTTACTAACTGTGTTTAAGTATATAACTGAAAAGCCACTGTTGTCAAGATGTAATTGATTCTGTAATAATTTGATAATAATTAACTCTAATAAATGCCATCATACTCAAAATTCTGATAATCATAATCGTCATAATCAAAAGAATCATAATCATAATCGTAATCCTCATAGGAATCGTCATCATTATAATACTCATAACCATTGTCAAAGCCCCTCATGAACTCCTTTTCTAAATCTGTGCTTACATTTGAACCTGCCACAACCCAGAATATGATGCTGACTATAACTGAGATAGCTGCTGTTGCTATACCAACTATACCAAACACCTTGTTGTTGCCCTTTATGATATGTATAATACCAAAAATGATAGCAAGCAGAGCTGTCACATAATTGATGCATGTACAAAACAGTACAATAGATGCGATTCCAAGTACCAGAGAAGCTATACCAAAGCCATTGCTGTTCTTTGGCGGCTGGTTGTATGGATTAGCTCCATACTGTGGCTGATTGTAGGCTGTCTGTCCGTATGCGGTCTGATTGTAGCCACCCTGTCCGTTTGGCTGCTGGCCATACTGCGTCTGTCCGTAAGCTGACTGATTAAATGAGCCCTGAGCATATGTGTTCTGGTTGTATGTACCCTGGGCATTTGGATTCTGATTGTATGTACCCTGATTTGCATAACCATATGCACTGCCCGGATTATTGACATATCCGTCTGTGCTGCCTGTCTGGTCTGATGACTGTCCATATGCATATGCATTCCCACTTTCCTGCTGGGATACAGACTGATTATATGTGTCTGTCGGCTGACTGTATGTGTCCTGCGGCTGGCTGTATGTGTCTGAGCCATTTGCTGTTCCTGAAGACTGACCGAAGACATCTGTATTGTCCGGTGTGCCTGACGACTGGTTGTCATTGTTCATATAATTGTTATCGTCCATAACTTCCTCCATATATCCTATTGTTTATGTAGCCATTGTGTTATTGTGTTAGAAATATTTTATCATATATTACGATAATGTAAATATTTTTATCATAAAAATATATGTAAAAATGGCAGGAGCAAATGCGCTCCTGCCGTAAAAAACATATTACTGCTCTTAGAAATCAAATTTCTGACTAAGCTCTTCCTCACTCTCCTCAACAGAGTTTTTGAGGTCATTCGCAAGCATACAAATATTTTCCAGTACCTTCTTGCACTTTGCCATGCTCTCGACTGTGGTATCAGCCATGCGAAGTCCCTCCGTTGAAGAAGCTGCAACCTCTTCTCCGGTAGCTGAAAGGTGTGTGATATTGTCTGATATGACTGTTGTTGAATCAAGAATCTTTTTGATACTCTCCTCAGCCACATTGATATCCTTCATCAACAGCTCAACGGCCTCTCCCATGGCATTAAACTTGTCTCTTGTATCGTCGATAAGCTCATTCTGCTTCTCTACCGATGATACTGAGTTCTCGATACTCTCGTTGGCGCGCCTTGTGTCCTCATTGAGCTTGTTTATAATCTCTGTAATATTGGCTGATGCATCCTTTGTCTGCTCTGAGAGCTGTCTGATTTCATCTGCTACTACCGCAAAGCCCTTTCCTGCTTCACCTGCCCTGGCCGCCTCAATTGAAGCATTGAGAGCAAGCAGATTTGTCTGGTTAGAAATATTGATAATCGACTCAACAAAGCTCTTTACTTCCTCTACCTTAGCTGTAAGACTCTGGATAACTGACACTGTAACATTGCTTGCCTCTGCCACGTTGTGTGCCTGCTCCTTGAGTTCTTCCACAACATCAGCTCCCTGCTTTACGGTCTCATCAGTCTGGCGTGAGGCATCTATCATAGCCTTGATTCCACTTTCTGCATTGTCTGTATTTCCCTGAATATCAACACACATAGCTGCCTGCTTCTGGATAGCCTCCGCAGTGCTCTCTGTGCTGTCTGCTATCTCCTGGATTGAACTATGGCTCACCGCAACAGACTCATCGAGATCATTTAACATGGTCATAGCCTCGTCAAAGTGCTTTGAAATATTCTCCGCAACCATTACCATCTTCTTATTGCTGTCCACCTGTGCCATAGCAGATTCTTTGATTTCTTCCATATTTTCATCGAAGAAATGGGTAAGAAGAATCGTGATGCTGTCTGACGCATATCCCACAAGTACAAGTACAAAAACTGCTATCACATCATTCTGAAGAACTGTACCCCCTATTCCAAGCTGCATTACAAGCCTGATGACGCTGGATATGATTATTACTGCGTTCATCACCATCATCATCTTTATATCCAGATATATCATCGCTGCAATAACAAGCGGCATGGCATATGTCCATGTACCGGTTGTTGAATTGATCAGTGCGATAATAAAATATCCTGCTGTCATGGCGCTTACAAGTATAAGCGCACCTGTTCTGCTGTCTCTTTTTGTAATAAATGCAATTACAGCTATTACTATTACTGCTATTGCCACAACAAGCTGTATACTTATCCTGGTAATATCAGCATCTTTTGTCCCAACTGCTGCAAATAAC
>ERZ780075.656-NODE-656-length-15322-cov-3.475928_pt1 | contig 15322 bp, 17 predicted proteins | sample MGYA00511839_ERZ780075 | MGnify/ENA primary metagenome ERZ780075 (study PRJEB29588, sample SAMEA2155953) | human gut metagenome | biome: human gut; feature: human-associated habitat; material: faeces | place: Denmark | collected 2008/2010 ...
TATGAAACATAGAAAAGCATTTTACATGGAGAACCTTGAAACCATAAAGGAATTAGAGGATAGGGTTTACGATTTAACTGTCAAAATGGAAAAAGAGTGTGGGCACCAGCCTGTTGAGGAAAAACTTAATCTTGCATGGTATGCGTTATATGAAACGTGGAAAGATAACATACAATAAGGGGGGGTATCATTATGAATAAAAGAGAACAAGCTTTAATCAACGAGGCAGTAATTTCAATGGTAAACAAGTGTGATGCAGAAGTAAACCTAAATGCTTTGCATCATGGTAAACGCTTGCGCACTTGTAATGCATACGTCTATGAAACGCCTAGCTTCTACGTGTTGGAAAGTTTCAATACAGTAGTAGCGATTATCGAGAAAAGTACAGACACCTGTTATGACTTTCTTAGGGCAGTATACGGATACACAAATACGTCAGCACAACATATTTACAAGTTTAGTCAAGACTATGGGCGTGGCGCACGGGGTTGTAAGGAACGTGTAACTTATCGTGAAGTATAAGGGGGGTGTTTATATGAGTATATTTATAACTTTTTTGGAATGGTGATTACGTACAGTTTGATGAATGTGATTCTATTGACTATACGTTAGGGTTAGTTAGAATATTTGAAAATAATGAGTCCTATTATGAAGAGGGTGGCATTAAAGAAATAATCTTTGTTAACGATTACACAAGGTCATATGCCATAGAGTTGGGATATGAGTCATAAATAACTAGGGTGCGTGGTTGGCACGGTTACAGTTTCAACACTGTACACCCTTTAGCACCAGTCAGGTGTAGAAACCAAACAACACTACAATAGAAAGAAGAGGTATTACTATGGCAAGAGAAAAAATGGTAACAAGGACAGTAACCCAGACAACGTCAGAAGTTATGACGATTGACGTCACAACGGCAGAAGTACAGATTCGTGAGTACACTATTGGTGGTACATATGACACCAATGAAATTTTACTCAAAAAACTTCAGAAGCTTTTCCAGACTGATACGTTCAAACTTGTAAACATCAACTCCACTACAGTCGAAGATTTACTTCTTGGAATGACAGAAGAGGACTTCATTAGATACGCTACAGTTCTTCCGCCTAGAAGTGCTAAAAAAGAAAGTGAGGAGAGTTAGCATGAAAAAGTCAAACACTGTGCGTATAATGGTAGAATTTAAAGATTCTGATTCAGAGCGTTTTGTAACACACTCATTTTCGCTTGATTCTGGTATACTGACAATCAAACAAGATACTGTCAAGCGTACATTACGATTAGACCACATCAAGACAATTTACATATTCTAAGAACACATAAAGTTAGTCAAAACTAACAAGGGTGCGTGGTTGGCACGATTACAGTTTCAACACTGTACACCCTTTAGCACCAACAAGGTGCGGAAACTAATCAAAATAAAACCATAAAGAAAGAGGGAACAAAAATGAGTAAACACTATGTAAAGTTAGTAAAGGAAATGATTAAAGAGGATATCAAGGATGATGTATCCGTAACAGTGGTAAACGGTACTCTTGTTGTAGATATCTATGTAAATCACTGTTTATGTTGGCACACAGCTATACCACGTATAGAATTGCGAGCTAGTTCATATATGACAGCGAAAATCGTGGCAGATACCGTCAAAAATCAATATAAGCAGTTCATTTTGGACAAGTATTTTGTTCGGAAAAAAATTTAAATAAATACTTGACAATCGCTTCGGTATATGCTATTATATAATTGTAGCAAGGGAATAAGCAAAAAATCCGAGTTACGTTTGCCATAGGTGGTGTAGCCTTCAAACCCACTATGCCACCTGCCCCCTTAGTAGGTGTAGTTTATTGGTAAAATGCGTGAATCTTAAATAAATCCTATCATCGCTCATTCACGTGAAACAGGTTCAATCCCTGTCACCTGCTCTAGTGCTTTATAGCACTAAACTATATCTTGACGTTTTTAAAAAAATAAAGAAAGTGAGGAAAGAAAACATGGCAAGAGTACCAATGGTGACAAGAACAATCACCGCAACAAAAGTCAACGTAATGTGCTTAGACATTGAGTCTGGCGAACCTTGTAACAAGGACACACTAGTTCTACGTACCTATAAGGATGACGAAGCACTTCTCAAGAAAGTGAAAGAAGTCCTTGAAACGGAAACATTGAAACCAGTACACATTGTTGACAAAAAAGAGATTGAAACACTTTACGGCATGACAGAGCAGGAGTTCATTGAACATGCGAAAATTCTTCCGCCTAGACCAGAGCACATTGTAGACAAGTGTGCAGACGCAACAGAATAACAGAAAAAAGAAAAGAGGCAAAAGATAATGGTAGAAATCAAAGAATGTAGTAGAGAATTTTCAGAAGTTGAGCAGTATCTCATGACGATTGCACCGTCTATTATTACAATGAAAGACGTAGACGACAACGAAAAGATTAGTGTAGATGGTTTTCTCTTTTTTGAAGATGTGAAAGAAAATACAGGTGAAAGCGTAGAACTTCTTTCTATCATTACACCAGAAAAGACTGTATATACATGCCAGTCATCACCGTTTAAACGTTCGTTTAATGACATTGCAAGTATAATGAATGGTAAACCATTTACAATCGTAAAAACATCTGGAAAGACGAAAGCAGGGCGTGACTTTATCAACTGTGAGTTAGATGTAGAAAGTCTTAAGTAACCTATAAATATTAACAGCGTGTACTTTAATCGGTACACGCTTTTTTAGACAAGAGGGTGATTTTTTTCATGGCAAAAAGAAAAAAGAAAGTATCAGCTTATACACGTAACAGAAACCGTATCAACAGTTACATAAGAAGATTAAACAAAAAAGGACTTATAACCGAACTGTATTTTCCGACAGAAAGAGAACTAAAATTACAAGGAATAAAGGGTAAAGAGTTAACCCGTTACACCAATGAGTTGAAAAAAGTAACACCCGATTTCTTAAAAGGTGAAGCCATTCCAATCCCAAAAACGCCTCAGAACTTTAACGAAATTGGTGATTTAAAAGTCGGTGACGACGGAATGTTTAATAGAACAGTAATAGCAGACATAAAAAATAACATAACACATTATCCTAAAGAGATAGCTGATAAAGTTACTTCTTTGATTGACCAGTTAATCACACAGCAGGGTATAGACGATGTAGTAGAAGCTATCATGGCAACACCAGATTTACATTATTATTTGAACAAAAGCAAGTATGACAGTAATTCAGGGTTGGAAGATTATGCTACAGGAATTATAAATGCACTGCCTAACGCAAGTAACCAGTATAAAATGGACTTAGCTGACGCTTTCGAGTTCAACGAGTTAGGATATACCATTGAAGATTAAAAAGTACAGATATTTTATGTGCGACTTTGAAACAACTGTTTACAAGGGACAAGAGTTCACAGAGGTATGGGCGTCTGCTTCGGTAGAACTATTCACAGAGGATGTTCAAATATTTCACTCAATAGACGAGCAGTTTAATTACTTTGTAAAGCAAGATTGTAATATCGTAGCCTATTACCACAACTTAAAGTTTGATGGTTCATTCTGGTTGTCATATTTGATGATAGATAAAGGGTTCAAACAGGCTTACAGAAAAACAGGTGAAGCTATAAACGAGGTAGAGTGGTTGTCAGAAAAATTTATGGAAAATAACTCCTTTAAATATAGTATATCAGATAAAGGAATGTGGTACACCATTATTATAAAGGTAAATAATCACTTTATTGAAATAAGGGATTCACTAAAGCTTTTACCATTCAGTGTTAAAAGAATTGGTGATAATTTTGGAACAAGGCATAAGAAGCTTGACATGGAATACACAGGTTTTCGATATGCAGGTTGTGAGATAACAGACACTGAAAAAGAATACATTGCTAATGATGTCCTTGTTGTTAAAGAAGCACTTGAAATTATGTTTAATGAGGGGCATGATAAACTAACAATAGGTTCTTGTTGTTTGGAAGAATACAAAGAAATTTGCAAGAAATCACTTAAGAACCAGTTAGAGTACCATGAAATGTTTCCAGACGTATATAATGTGAGTATTAACCCCACAGAATATACATTTGAAAACGCTGGAGATTATATAAGAAAATCATACAGAGGTGGTTGGTGTTATTTAGTAAAAGGAAAAGAGAACCAAATAAAAACAAACGGAACTACAGCTGACGTAAATTCATTGTATCCTTCAATGATGTCGTCCGAATCTGGCAACAGGTATCCAGTTGGTAAGCCTTGCTTCTGGAAAGGAAACTATATTCCAGACGAAGCTATAGCCGATAATAAGTATTATTTTGTTAGAGTTAAAACAAGATTTTATATCAAGAAAGATAAATTACCGTTTATCCAGATAAAAAGATATTACTTATATAAAGGCACAGAAGCATTGGAATCGTCAGATATTTATGACAGTAAAACAGATTCTTACTTCTCATTCTATAAAGATAAGGACGGTATAATAAGAGATACAAGGGTTGAATTAGTCTTGACAATGACAGATTACCAGTTATTGAAAGACCACTATGATTTAGTTGATTTTGAAATCCTTGATGGTTGTTGGTTTTACGCCTTAACAGGTATATTTGATGAATACATTGAAAAGTACAAACACCAGAAGCTTGTTAGTAAAGGTGCATTGCGTGAGTTAGCTAAGCTTTTTCTTAATAATCTATACGGAAAAATGGCATCTAGTAAAGATTCGTCGTTTAAACTGGCATATGTGAAAGATGATAAAACAATTGGATTTTTACCTGTTACAGAATCAAACAAGAAAGCAGGATATATTCCTGTCGGTTCAGCTATCACAAGTTATGCAAGAAACTTTACTATCAGAGCAGCACAGGCGAATTATCATGGTGTAGATAACCACGGTTTTATTTATGCAGATACAGACAGCATACACTGTGATTTACCACCAGAAGAAATAGTTGGTATCAAGGTGCATGATAAAAACTTTTGCTGTTGGAAATTGGAGTCATGTTGGGATAAAGCAATATTCACAAGACAGAAAACCTACATTGAGCATGTAGTTGCAGAGAATCTTGAAACAATTGAAAATCCATACAACAATATAAAGTGTGCAGGTATGCCAAAACGTTGCAAAGATTTATTTGAATTATCGCTGGCAGGTAATGCAGATAAAAGTAAAGAATGGAGTGATGAAGAAAAAGAATTTCTATTTGATAAAGATAACAATCCTATTAAACGTGATTATAGTTCATTTAAAATAGGTTTGAAAGTACCCGGAAAATTACGACCAAAGAGGATACGTGGTGGCGTATTGTTAGTAGATACATCATATGAAATGAGATAAAAAACAGAGGGAGAACTAAGTTCTTACCCTCTGTTTTATTTATATCTATAACCCATGTGTTAATCATTGCGTTCAGCGAAAACGACAAGTAACACAGGCTCTATAATTTCAAGAGTGCTATCCTATGTTCTCAATGTTAATCGCATGAGTAGATATACTTAGTAACTAAGTGCGCTTAATGTGGCTTCTTTACATCTTAAATCTTTAAATCTAAAGCAACCACGTTCAAATAAATACCTAAGATTATTCAAAAAGAAGTCGTTACGTTTTAACATAACATAATTTATCTCATGATCATCAGTGGTCACACTGATTTTTAAACCAAAGGTACGGTCTGGTCTATCATCACAATATAAGTAGCCATTCTCAGTAAATTCTCTTATACCGTACTCACAACCTTTATATTTAAGTGTGCAAAGGTATTTATTTTTTCCAGTAGGTCTTTCAATAAAACTCTGATTATCATTCAAATAAACACATTCACTACTATATCCAACATAACTGTCTTTCTTAAAAGCTCGATTGAATCCACTGGTTTTCTGTGCTTCGCTTGCTGATTTATTGAATCCCTGTTCTAATACAAACCCGTCACCACGTAAAAATTTTGTATCTTTATGTAGTCTAGCACTTATTTCCATTTTTGTATAATATGGATTGATAAGACTGACAGGATTCGCAATCATATACACAGGTACATAACGAACCTGTTCACCCTGACCTCTTGCAATAGACGTATGAATACTGATAAACTTTCTTACTTCATCAGGACAGTAGTGATTAGATTCACTTTGAAATTCATCAAATTCTAACCTAGAAATATCAGCAAATAAATGACTGTATTTTTTCAACTGGTCGGCACTGTTTAAACTGATAGCATACCCACAGCTTTTTTCGTCTAAGAATAACTCATGGAAGATTCCACTCGCCCGTCTTTTTGAAGTCATGGTATGCCCTGTGAAGAACAGACTACCTATATCTTTATAGAATTTATCTACCACATTATCAAGTTCATAATTATAACGGTAAATAAGTCCAAACTTTTCGCCTTTATCAAGAAATCTGTTTATGCACAGTCTGCTGAAATAGGTTGTTTTTCCTGCGCTTCGGTTGGAAGTAACCATATAGATTTCTGGTTTGTTACCGTTGATATCTAACATTGATAATAATTTAGTACCGTCATAATATTTTGGCATATCAAAAAACTCCTTTTCATACTTAATTATAACACACCCATTGATTTTTTGCAAGTATTGTGATATAATAAAATTGAATTAAATAAGAAAGGAGAACCAATGGAAAACTTATATCCAATCTTTGTAGCGTTAGGGTTTAACGCCCTAGACGTGCTAACCGGTATTGTGTCTGCCATAAAAATTAAAGACATTAAATCCGCAAAACTACGTGATGGACTTTTCAAAAAAGTGGGTTTTATTTTCTGTTATTTTACGGCATGGTTAGTTGATGGATACGGCGGTGTTATAGGGTTCAAACTAGGGATTTCAATATTACCAGTTATTGTACTATACACTTGTACAACCGAGCTAGTTTCAATACTAGAAAACATATCCAAAATTAACTCAGACCTTTTACCGAGCAAACTTATGGAACTTTTTCACATTTCAAACACCAGAAAGGAGTAACAAATGGCTGACATTAACAAAGCTGTTTCTTTCATGATTAGCACAGCAAAGGACAATATTCATGGTTATGACCAACAGCACAGAAACGGTCCAGATTATGACTGTAGTTCACTGGTAGGGACAGCATTATACTATGCAGGTTTCGCTGTTTCGCCTTATTCATGGACTGGCAACTTAGAATCACAGTTAAGAAAAGCAGGGTTTGTTGATTGCAAAGCACCATGGAAAGCAGGTGACATTCATTTAAACAGAGGAAACCACGTATGCATGAGTATCAATGAAAGTCAGATAGTTGAAGCGTCAATTAACGAAAAAGGAACAGCCACAGGTGGTAAAACTGGTGACCAGACAGGTAAAGAAATTCAGATTACTAACTATTATAATTATTATCTAGGTTGGGATTTACACTTGAGATTTACTGGTACAATCAATAACACCAATAAAGTTTATACGGTTGAAGAAATAGCTAGACAGGTTATTGCAGGTAAATGGGGTGTCGGTAACGAGAGAAAAAGACTCTTAGAAAAAGCAGGTTATAATTATGATGAAGTACAAAGCTATGTAAATGGACTCTTTACAAAAGGTGGTTACAAGTCGAACGGTGAAGTTGCAAGAGAAATTATCAAAGGTGTGTGGGGCGTAGGAAAAGAAAGAAAAAACAGACTTGAAAAAGCAGGTTATGATTATAACGAGATTCAAAAACTCGTTAATCAGATGTTAGGTTAATACAATGCCAGACATAAACAAAGCTTATTCATGGGCAATCGAAACGTGTAATGCCCCTAACGTGGGATATAGTCAGACATATAGAAACGCCCAGACCGTAGGTGGCATTACATATTACGATTGCAGTTCTTTTATCAACTACGCACTCTTAGCAGGTGGATTTACAACACCTAATTACGCACCAAAATATAACGCTTTTACAACTTATACCGAAGCAGACGTTTTACTTTCACTAGGTTTCAAGGAAGTTGATTCTAGCGGTGAATACTTAGCGGGTGACATTGGTCTTTCAGTTTCCCATACAGAAATGTGCTATAAAGGCGGTAAGGGAAAAGGTGTGTTCATGGGGGCGCACACGGACAATGCACCATTACAGCATCAAGTTAGCATAGGTTCAACAACAGGAAATCAAAATTATGAAACATCATTCCCACGGTTGTTTAGATACGGCGAAGGTGGTGCATCTGGTTACGGATGTAGTGCATACGTTGTATCAGCAATATGTGGTAATATGTGGCAGGAAAGTGGTGTAAACCCAGGAATGTGGGAAGGACAGAATGTTAGTTCATTTACGAGTTTAAATGTTGGTTTTGGGCTAGGACAATGGACAAACACTGGTGGAGATACGCATGGTAGACTTTATAAGTTACATGAATGGCTTCAAGAAAATGGGTATCAAGACGATGATGGTAACGGACAACTTCAATATTTAATTCACGAAAATGTATGGTATTCCAGAGATGAAGCTAGTCAATATGCCACGTTAACAGATTTTCTCACTTCCAGTAGTACAGATTTAGCTGAATTAACACATGCTTTCAATGTAGGGTGGGAAGGTATTCATGACCACACATGGGATTTCCGTGTGACCTACGCAGAAAAATGTTATGAGTTTATTACTAAACATGCTAATGACACTTCAATCAACAAATGGTTTTCAAAAAATGAATTTTTGTCAGTTGACGAAAGACTCAACAATGCCATTCTTATTTACAGATTCTTGTCGGCAGGCGGTGGGGGTGGTGGAACGCACACTACAAAAAAGAAATCAATGCCAGTTTGGATGATGCTAAAATATCATTATTAAGTTGAAAGGAGGTGATTAAATGGCAGTAAAAACTAGAGAGGAAATTCTGGAAAGTTTCAAAACAAGATTAGGAGAAAATCTTGACGATGAATCCATATCGTTTTTAGAGGACATTACCGATACACTTGATGACTTTGAAAAAAGAGCGAACGGTGACGGTACAGACTGGAAAAGTAAGTATGAAGAAAACGATGCAAGTTGGAGAAAGAAATACACAGAAAGATTTTTCTCAGGTGAACCAAACCCAGAACCAAAACCAGAACAAAAACCAGAACCAGATAATACCCCGAGGACATTTTCAGATTTATTTAAGGAGATTTAAAAGATGGCTAGAAGAATTGCTAATAGTACGCTAAATGCGTCTACAATCGACATTATGAATGTTATCAGACAGAACGCTTCATATGATTATCAGCAGAACGTACCTACTGTTGCAAAGGCAAGTGACATCCCTAAAGTCGGAGAAGTTATCTGCGGAACACCTGCTTTTGCAAACCAGTTTATCAATGCACTTGTTAACAGGATTGCTATTGTGCGTGTACAGTCTGCAAACTTTAACAACCCGTATTCAATTCTTAAAAAAGGATATCTTGAGTATGGTGAAACTGTAGAAGATATTTTTGTATCAATCGCGAAAGCGGTAGACTTTAGTGCAGAAAAAGCACCGAAGAGAGAGTTCCAGAGAAGTATTCCAGATGTCCGTTCAGCTTTCCACGTAATGAACTGGCGTGTAATGTACCCAGTAACTATTCAGGATGAAGATTTAAGTCAGGCATTTCTTAGCATTGACGGTGTACAGAACCTTATTGCTAAGATTGTTGATGCTGTTTACACTGGTGCAGAGTATGACGAGTTCCTACTCTTTAAGTACCTGTTGATTAAAGCAATCAGTCATGGTAGAATGTATCCGAAGTCAATCGGTACTGGTGAAGCACTTACAGAAAGTGCTGTTCAGTTTAGAGGTACTTCTAACTTATTACCATTTATGTCAAGCGAGTTCAATGAAGCAGGTGTTAAAACGAACACACCTAAAGAAAGACAGGTTATTTTCATGGACGCTATGTTCAATGCACAGTATGATGTAAATGTACTTGCAAGTGCTTTCAATATGGACAAAGCGGATTTTATGGGTAGGCTGTTCCTCATTGACAACTGGACAGAGTTCGACAATGAACGTTTTGACATTATCAGAGCTAATTCTGATGGTATCGAAGAAGTTACCACGGAAGAACTTGCACTGTTGAAAAATGTAAAAGCTGTTATTCTGGACGAAAACTGGTTTCAGGTTTATGACAACAATAACAAATTTACAGAGAAGTATGTGGCATCTGGTTTGTACTGGAATTATTTCTATCATACATGGAAAACAGTTTCCAATTCTCCGTTTGCAAACGCTTGTGTATTTGTAACAGATGATGCTACAATCACATTACCTGCAACAATCACAGCACATGTTGATGCCAAGGACGAAAGTGATATTGCTACAGTATTTACAATCAGTCCAGACTTAGACGGTCAGAGTCTTGAGCCACATAATGTTAACTTTATTCAGACCAAAGAGTTGACCACAGCAGGTATCGCAGTTCAGCCTTATGGTGGCATTATGATTCCTAAAAATCAGCTTGCTACAGAGATTACGCTTGTGGCAGAGATTAACGGTACTAAGTACACAGCCAATAAAACTATTACTGGTGATACAACTGTTAACACAGATATTACATTAAGTAAATAGTAATGATAAGGATGTGTGGTGGTATTAAGTTACTGCCACACATCAGTTAGAAAGGAATTTATTATGTATATATATCCTCAGACTAATATAAAGTTACTAAAAGATGTGCCACTAGATACAACATATGACCACACATTATGGTTTGACAACGCAAGCGCGCAGTTCGAATATTTCAGTGCGTTGACAAAGTACAATATGAATAACTACAGTTATCAAAGGGTACAAAAAGGAGTAACAAGAGTCGGCATTAAAGCTGACAGTCTTTATGATTGCAACTACATGATGTTTCAAAATTCAGCTTATGGCGATAAGTGGTTTTATGCTTTTATCACAAGTGTTGAATATGTTAATGATGTTACATCTAACATCAGTTTTGAAATTGATGTAATGCAGACTTGGCTATTTGACTGTTCACCAGATTATTGTTTTGTTGAAAGAGAACACTCAGAAAGTGACCAGATAGGTGCTAACATTATACCAGAGAATCTTGACACTGGTGAATATGTATTTAATGACTATCAAGATTTAACGCCTGTCCTACAAGCTATGTGCGTTATAGTTATGATATGCGATAATGCAGAAGATCCTAGTGGAAACATGATAGAGGGTATTTATAGTGGGTGTACACTTATGGCTTTTAACACAACTGACAAAGGTCTTGATGCTTTAAACAAAACACTATCGAATTTTAATCAAAAACCAGAAGCTATCGTTGGTATGTATATGTGTCCAGTTATTGCAACAGAGCAGACTATACCAGACAAAGGTGAAATTTTAGGTCGTTCATTTAAGGTTCATAGTTTTAATGTTGGAATTAAAGCTGTTACCACAAATGACAAACTAAATGGATATAAGCCTAGGAATAATAAGTTATACACTTATCCATATAACTTTCTAAGTGTAGGAACTGGAAAAAATAATGCTGAATTTAGATACGAATTTTTTGATAATCTTGCAAACGCTTTCGAGTGCTATGTACCAGTACAAATGCCTATTCAGATTGCTCTAAGACCTAAAGGGTATAAAGGCGCAAAAGTTAGTGATACACTTAATAACGAAACGTTAATTCTTGACGACTACACTATGTGCAGTTGGTCTACAGATTCTTTCAAAGCATGGCTTGCACAAAATGCCCTACCAATTGCAACAGTAGGTACGGCAGGTGCATCAGCACTAGGTTTGTCTGCTTTAGGTGTAAGCTTTCCACCTTTAGGCGTGTTAGCAGGCGTTGGAACTGTTATGAATATGCTATCACAAGGTTATAAAGCGTCTATTAAGGCTGATGTCGCAAGAGGTAATATTAACAGCGGTAATATAGACATTGCAAGTAAGAAAAAATCTTTTTATGGTGGAAGAATGAGTGTAAGTTTCCAATATGCAAGAATGATTGACGATTTCTTTACTAAATTTGGTTACGCAACTAAGAGAGTAAAAATTCCTAACCGTAACAGTAGACCGCATTGGAACTATGTGAAAACTGTTAGTGCTACAATGACAGGAAGTGTGCCGTCTGATGATATGAAAAAAATTTGTAGTATCTATGATAACGGCGTGACATTCTGGAAACATGGATATGAAGTCGGTAGATACGACCTAGACAATAGTCCAGTGTAATAAGGTGGTGATAAAGTGGGACGAAGAAAGCATGACATTTTTGACGAAAGTATGGTGTTGAATAACCTTACTTATCGGCAGTATTTAAACAGGTTAACAGAACTTGCTATATCAATGTTTGAATGGAAGAATTTACCATATACAGTTGACGCAAGATATCTTGAATTACATTTATTTGAAACTGGTTGTATGGTTTATTTCAAAGATGAAGTAATAGGGGACTTGTGCTTAGACTGTATAGTTAATGGAAGACTTGATGTATATGGAAATCCTTTACTTAGACGTGCGTACAGTGGATACAACAATTATCAGAAGTTACTAAAATATAATAACAGCGTTATTATCTGGAATAATTATCTTCATAGTAACAGTATTCTTGACGTTGAAATGTTTGCAAGAAGATTATACAATATTGATAGAATTATTGATATCAATGCAAACGCACAGAAAACACCAGTGCTGTTACAAGGTAGTGAAAAACAAAGGCTTACTCTTTTAAATTTATATAAAGAGTATGACGGAAACGCACCTTTTATTTTTGGTGACAAGAATCTGGATATTAACTCATTGAAAGCATTTAGCACTAATGCCCCGTATGTATGTGATAAATTGTATCAGTTAAAAACACAGATATGGAATGAAGCGTTAACTTATCTCGGTATCAGCAATATCAATATTCAGAAGAAAGAAAGATTGATAACTGATGAAGTTACGCGAAATCAAGGTGGCACTATTGCTAGCAGATATAGCAGGTTAGAATCACGTAGGCAAGCTGTTGAAAAAATAAATGATATGTTCGGTACAAATATTGAAGTCAATTATCGTGAAGATTTTCAAGAGGTTGGTAACGATGATGTAACAGATAACGCAGGTAAAGCAACGACAGGCGGTGAAGAAAAATGAGTAAATACACGACAGAGGTTAGGTATATTTGTGAAACTGATAGCGGGTTAGATGAAAGTGTTGGATTTAACTCAGTAGATGACGTTATATCAAAATCATGGGACAAGATTTTTACCAGTAAAGTACCATTCTTTGATGAAGATTATAGAAAAGTACTCTGTTGTAAAATCTTAAAGCACTATTATTTAAGAGAGATTTGCTGTGAAACTGTAGGAATCTGGAAACTTTGGGTTAACACCAAGTTGGAAGAAATCATGCCTTACTATAACCAGTTATACGAAAGTGCTAAATTAAAGTTTGACCCATTCCATGATGTTGACTTAACCAGAAAACGTAACAGATATGAAAACGAAAAAAGCACAGGCAATAGAAGCGGAAATATTATCATAGATGTAAACAAAACACAGACAACAAGTAGCGATAAAAATAGAAATGAAAACGGAGAAGAAAAGAACTTGTTCAGTGATACACCTCAAGGTAGGTTAGATGGCGTTGATAACCAGACTTATCTAACAGACGCTAGAAAGATTAACACCACAAAAAGCGAAAATGAAAGTGTAAGCAGTAACGCTACCGAGAAAACTGGTGGTAGTTCTAAAGATAGCGAACAAAGTAGTGGTAATGTTGACACTACAGAAGATTATATCGAAACTATTGTTGGTAAACAAAACTCAGAAAACTACAGTTCACTAATCATGAAATACCGTGAAACATTCTTGAATATTGACATGCAGGTTATTAAAGAATTTGATGAGCTATTTTTTGGATTGTGGTAAAAGGAGGAATTTAACATGAATGAAACTATAAAAACATTGCGATTTTATTGCCAAAAGGTACTACCATTAGTCTATGACGATAGTTTAAGTTACTACGAACTATTATGTAAAGTTTGTGACAAACTTAACGAAGTTATTACAGCACAAAACGGTATACCAGAATATATTGAAAAAAAGATTAAGGAATACATTGAAAGTGGTGATATTAACGCTATTATCGCACAAATTTTAGCTAATTATAACCTTAACGTTAAATTTCCGCCTAGTGGGTTAAAACCTGCAAGCGGTGATGGAACAGCAGATGATACACAAGCTATTCAGGCTTGCATTGATTATGCATCACAGCATGAGGGTATGACTCTATTCTTCCCAAACGGTTCGTACTTAGTTAGCGAATTAACTTTACATGATACTTTATCAATGTATGGACAGGATAGGTATAATACTAGGGTAGTAATTAGAGGTGGAGTTAAAAAAGCTATCATTAGCGGTACATTAAGAAATCTCTCATTAACAGGGTTAGGATTTGACGGTAATGGTGATATACAAGTTAACAACGTTGATATTATCGATGTTAGTTGTGATAGCTGTTCTATTAGTAACTGTTTCTTTACTGATGGGTATACATTACTAAAATTAAATTCTAAAGTACAGTCTGACATTTCTAATTGTTATTTTGAAAGTGCAGTTGTAGAATCAGCTAACTTAACTGGTACTGGTGTTAGACTTACTAACTCTATGTTTAAGTCTATATCAGATGTTAAAGGAAAAACATTCTTAAATGTAGGATGTGATAATTCTATCATTGACAACTGTATTCTCGATAAAGAAGTTAAAGACCCTTTAATTATTAGTGGTGAAAATAATGTTGTAAATGTAATGTATAATTACCCTTACAATAGTAAACAGGTTTATGGTGATAATAATGTAAAAATTTATCGCAAATACGAAGAAAGTAAAGCGGATAAGAAAATTTTTCATGGCACTGATTTTGTTATAGATGCTAACTTAGTTTATTCGACACCTGCAACCGGTGATAGTTTCTATGACACCGTTACAATGAAAACAGTTAATACAGATAACTTGTATAAAGTTATGGTGGAAAATGAAACAACAGATACAATTCCAACTAGAATTTCAGAAGCTGAAAATAGCATCAAAACTAATAGTGCTAATATTGCTACAAATTCAGATGAAATTACGAAAACAAATAAAGCTCTTAACGATTTTAAAAATGAAACAAACACCAATTTTACAAAAGTTAACAATGATATAACAAATATCAACGGTGAAATTGAAACTATTAAAGGAATTGAGGGAATCCGTGCAAATCGTAAAATTATTATTGCTTGCGATAGTATTGGTATTGGAACAAACCCAGACGGTAATGTGACAGGATTTACTGAAATCATTAGACAGAAAATGGGGCTAACAGCAGGTACTAATTTCTTCATCTGTGGTGGAAATAACTTTGGATTCAACACGCCAAGTTCAGCTTTTAGATGGATAGAGGGTATGAAAAAAGTTAC
>ERZ780075.658-NODE-658-length-15286-cov-4.463463_pt1 | contig 15286 bp, 3 predicted proteins | sample MGYA00511839_ERZ780075 | MGnify/ENA primary metagenome ERZ780075 (study PRJEB29588, sample SAMEA2155953) | human gut metagenome | biome: human gut; feature: human-associated habitat; material: faeces | place: Denmark | collected 2008/2010 ...
TGACTATGATAGCAAGCTACCGATAGTTCTTTTTGCAAGATAGCACTTCTCGGGTTCGCTATTCGAATGGGTACACTTGTCAATATGAAAGAGGGAGAGAACCAAAGCGTTTAGGGAAACAACTGCTAAGCAATTATGGCGGGGATTGTTAAAGCTTAGAATTTTTTAAGGTAGTGCTTCTATCAATTTCAATCCCCACCGTCACGGCTTGGAATTGTTTCAGAATCATAAAGGTAAGACTATCTGAATACTGTACAGCAAGCCGAAAAACCTCTACAGCCGTGCCACCTCCCCTTTTTCGAGGGGAGGCAAGGACGTGGTGCTGAGCAAGGGATAGTGCGGATACGAAGCCGTACAAGCACACGCAGACGCTCGCCCTACGAAAAGTGGGTGGGATAGTGCGGTTTTGGAAAGGTTGGTGGAGTGACAATCCCTCAGTCTTGCGACAGATAGGGCAGAGAGGATATTAACGTTGATGAAATCGCAGAATGTTACAATTTATGAGGAGAAATAGCCTTGTCGCAATCCAGCTCCCTTTGGCAAGGGAACCAAGTGTGATAGTGCAAAGCTAGGGATAGTGCGGTTTTGGGAGGGTTGGTGTCAGTGCTGTTGTACAGATACACTTACAAAATTATTAACGCCTTGTCAGTACGCAAAGTGTTTTCGGCGGTGTTGGTGCGAAGAATCCTCAATAGTTGGCTGAGCGAAGCTCAGCAACAGAAGCTCCCTTTGACAAGGGAGGCAAGGATATAGTGCTTTTTGAGGGGTAGTGCTTGGCAAAATATTTCACTTGACCGGTGGGTGTAGGGCGCCGTTTTTTGTATTATGTGCCGCATTTATGACCGTTTGCGCCGTTATAACAACCGTTCGTGCCAAAAAGTTGAAATCGCAAAGCGAATGAGTTATGATATAATTATAAAATTATAAGGGGGAGAAGTATGCTCATCTGCGTTTACGATACCGCAAACGAGGCGGAGATACTGAAAGCGAAAATAACACAGATCGCAACGGCGGCATATCGACGAATTGCCTACAGGGCATGTCAGAGGTATGAGAGCTTTGCGACGGAGTGTAAGACGGCTGACCTTATAATCGTGCTTGCCGACGGAGCGGACGGTATGGAGGGCGTTATTGCGGCGAAGAATGCCGATAGGGATACGCCTGTAATATGGCTGTCGGATGATGAGGGATTCGGGGCACAGTCATACAGGCTTGGCTGTACCTATTTTCACAAGAAGCCGATACCGCTTGAAAAGCTGAAGGAGGCACTGCATAAGTGCAGGTGCATGGCATAAGCACGGGTAAATCTACAGGAGGAAAAACATGAAGAAAAAATTTGTACGGCTCATAAGTGCGGTGCTGTCTGCGGCAATGACGCTGACGGCTGTACCGTTATCGGCATTTGCCGAGGGCGAGGCACATACGCATGACGGCGAGAGCAATGTCATCACGACACCGCTTGATTTCAGAGAAAAGACGGCGGACGAAAACGGTGTCGGCTGGAGCTGGGATTATGACACAAAGACGCTGACGCTTAACGGAGTGAACATTCAGGCGACAACAGAAGAGAATATGATGAGCGTCGTAACAGTCCCTGACGGTACGAAAATAGTGCTGAACGGTGAAAACACTATCGTACAGACCGATACCCTCGAAAGCGATACATACGTTCTCAGTGCCGTAAATAATAAAGAGGTCAATTGTGACGGCACAATGACGATCAGCGGCGACGGTGTGCTGAATGCAGAGACCCGCTCTACAGACAGTATGGCACGCTCTCTCGGCGGATCAATAATCCTGAACGGCGGTACAGTAAACGCAACAGGTACTGTAAAGACAAATTCGCTTGAAATACATAATGACGGTGTGCTGAACGCAAATGCGACAACTGCATCTTTTGAGGGTGTGGCTGTCAATGTCAGCGGCGGCATTACTGTTGACGGCAACGGCAGTCTTACTGCAGTAGGTTGTGCTAATGAATCTACGTTAAACAGTGCAATATTGCTTACCAGTAATTTCGGTGACAAAATTTCCGTCAGCGAAAACGGCAGTATTACTGTGCCTGAAGGCAATGCAGCAAGAGTCGGAATATACTACAGCGGAAACAACGGCGACGGAATGGATGCCGAAATAAGCGGCGGTAAGGTCACTGCTTACGGTGCTAAGTATGGCATTTACAAAGTAAACCTTATAATGAGCGGTACAGGCTCGGTATATACTACGGGCGGTTCATACGCTATCGGTCAAACTGTACCGACAATAGACGAGAATGAATTTGTAATAAAGGGCTCGACCGAGTTCAAGGCTTCGGAAAGTGCTGTGACAGGCGAGGTCAAGTATAACAGCGGCTATTATGAGATTGGCGGAGCGGACGCTAAGACGGTAGTTATAAAGCCTGATACTTCTCCCCGTATAATACTCGGAAAGCAGACAGGAATATTCAAGACGGAAGAGTATGAAATAATTGAAGGCATGACTGATACCAAGCTCAAGGGTACGGTTTACTTTGATATTACTCTGAAGAATATGAGCGATGAAGAGTTTGCAGACGCAAGAGGCTATTTCGGCGGCGATGAACCCGATTTATCAGCAAGCATAATCAAGACCGATTACGGCTGGGTGTGCATGGTCTGCGATACCGAGTTTTCGGTTACATACGACACTGATAATACTCTTACAATAAAGTGCGGAGATATTGTATCCAATACCGTTCAGGTAAAGTCGAATGCAAACCGTTTCAACAAGGTTACACAGGGTGACAACACAAACAGAACGGTTTTCTATACAAACACTTCGCAGGAAGAGAAGGACAATTACAAGCTTGTAAGCGCCTATACGGTTGACAGTGAAAGCATAAGCTATAACTGGTACAGTATGAACAGTGCATACAGTGCAGATGAGCTCGGTGCGGCAGTATCCGGAAGCAACGGCGAATTCAAGCTTGCGGATAATATTCCTGCCGGAAATTATGTTCTGTATTGCGATATAACCTATTCAGACGGTGACAGCACAGAAACTGTTACAGAAAAATTTACATTTACATATAAAGAATGTGCACATGAAAACGGTTATTCCGACGGTAAATGCACAAACTGCGGAGCGTTATGTGATCACAGCAATATTGATATTGACACGGGTAAGTGTAACAAGTGTGAGCATCAGTTTGTTGCTACAATCAGCACAGACGGCAATGCGCCGACAGGCTATGACACGCTCGCAGACTGCCTTGACAGTGTTACTGCCGATACCGGAGACTATGTTAAGATCTATCAGGACATCGGCGATACATCGGCAACTGCAACTTTAGATACTATAGATGTAAAACACAATGTTATGATCGACCTTAACGGTCACAAGCTGAACAATATCAAGCTTGGGGTCAACAAACTTGGGGTCAACAAAGACGTCACGCTTACATTAACCGGCACAGCGGGCAGTTATGTTACGCAGGTGTATGTTCGCAAAGGCGGCGGATCATTCATAATTGACAGCGAAGCAAATGTAGAATTTGATACAATTTTTGTTGAGGACAGTGCACGGCTTGCTGTAAACGATGGCGCAAAAGTAACTACAGAGCAGTTGACTGTGATAGCATCCGTGAATGATGACGGAACTACAACGACATCTGTAAAGCTCGCTACGGGAATGAAGTTAGGTGGGCTGACATATCATCGCCAAAACAATTCCGGCGCTCTGAAATTAGGCAATCTTCTTGATGTTACCCGGCAGGCACTGCGACGTGAAGATAACGGCAATTATCTTGATCTTTATAAAGAATATGGAAGTATGGGTTATTCCGTTGCGCTTACTGTTGTTGAGCATACTGACGCTGACCACAAATACGGCGATGGAACAGGCAGGTGCGAGGAGTGCGGAAAGCCCTGCGAGCATGGCGGTGATATAAACACGGACACCGGCATCTGCTCAATCTGCGGTGCGGTTGTGTCTGTCGCACTCTATACAGACAAGAACGGAAGCTTAAAGTATGTAGATACCGATGAGCTTGACTCTTTACTGAATGAATACAACGGAAGCGGTACGATAAAGCTGTTTAAGGATTATGATAATTCAAAAGCTCAGTATGACTTATACGGAGAACTTACAATTGACTTAAACGGACGCAGATTAAATATCCGGAGTATTACTCCTTGCAAAAACGGAAAGCTCACAATCAAAAACAGCGGCAATCCGGTTATGCTCGGTTGTAATGTATATCCGACAAACGACGCTTCATACGCCGGCGGTACGCTTATAATAGACGGCGATGTAGTTTTAGACACTTCGATCTATGTATATGATTCGAGTACGGTTATATTGAAAGCCGGTGCATATCAAGCCGGACTTTACGCCAGGGACAGCAAGACATTATACGATATGCTCGGAGAGGGTAAGGCTTTCTTCAAGACTGACGGAACTCTTTTCAATGCAAATGTTAAGGAAATATCAAGCAGTGAAACGCTGACAATCAAAGACCACAGCCATACCTATGTTGACGGCGAGTGCGGCTGCGGATATGTTTGCCCTCACAGCGATGTTAACAGCGAAACGGGTAAGTGTAACGAGTGTGAATATCAGTATGCGGCTGTTATCGTAAAGGACGGGGCTGCAGCTTCTGTTTATAAGGAAACTGAGATGGAAGCGGCTTTTGAAGCGGCTGACAGTGACGCAAACACCGGCTGTACATTAAAAGTATACAAGAATTATACAGGCATCTACACAACACTCAGCGGTAAGTTCACGCTGTGGATCGCTGAGAAAGCCAATGTAGGTACGTTAACTGTTTCGGGAGATATAACCGTTACGGGATCGGGAAAAAATAATAGTATTTATGGCGATTTCAATGTAGCGAACGGCGGTAAGCTGACATTTGACGAAAACTGCGGCGCTATGGGAACTGTGTCGGTAGGTGCAGGTACATTTGACTGCTATAGTACATTTTCTATAACACTCAATATAAACGATGCAAGCAGTGACGTAATTCTTCACGGCGGAGCTTTCAAAACAATATGCTATAACGGCGGCGGGGACAGAGCAAACGCAGAAATACTGACTTTGTTGGCTGAGAAACGTATGTTTATGAAGTCTCCCAATCCTGAGCCGATAGACGGCTCAAAAACACTGTTGAAAGACGGTTTTGCAACACCTGTTATTGTAATACCACATGAAGGTCACAGTTACGACAGCACAACGGGCAAGTGTACGATTTGCGGTAAGCGGTGCGGTCATACGGATGTTGACAGCAAAACGGGTGTATGCTCTGTCTGCGAGTATCAGCTTACTGCGGGCATTTCGGGCGTGGGAACAGCGAAGTATTTCGATAATATAGACGACGCTTTTACTGCGGCATTATCGGAGGAAAACAACGGTTGTACGCTGACATTGTATAAGAACTGTGAGATTACACAGAACGTAGAAATCGGCAATACAACGGTTACTGTCGATGTGAACGGATGTTCACTCGGCGGAGAGGCAGATATAAGTGTAAATAACGGTGGTGTGCTGTACCTTAAGGACAGCAGGAAAAGCACCAACAGCGGATGCGTAAACGCACCTTTATTTGTAAAAGGCGGTACGTTTATAAACGGCACGGCGGACGGCAGCAGTTCAGCCGCAGATGTACAAGCTATAACCATTATCAGTGCTAAGCGTGTCGAAATATACGGCGGCGTATTTGGAAATGTTTACATTTCAAACGCAAGCGGCGTAGCTATATACGGCGGAAGGTACAGCACCATCGGCAGCGGGAAAAGCAACAGCACACCCGTAAACACTCTGCTTGCAAAGGGCTATGCATTTGCGACCTTAAACAGTGTCACACATCTCCCCGAAAGTATAGTTGACGGCAGTGCGGTGACACTCAGCAAAGGAATTAGAAATGTCACAGTTGTAGCGCATACTCATACATACGACGAAACAAATACCAAGTGTGACTGCGGTGCTGTGCTTTATGCAAAGGTGACATCAGCCGACGGTACTACTAACGAATATTTTGACAGCATTGAAGAAGGCTTATTATATGCCGATAAGGCTGAAAACAAGGGCTGTGTTTTCACTCTTGTAACAAGCGGTAAGATCAATAGTGGGGTTACGCTGTCAAACGGTCAGTTTACGATTGCCACTGCCACAACGAATAATAATTATGTCCTCGGTCCTTACGCAGGGAAAATAACTATTGACGGTGCAGATGTTATTGCTGAAGGTTATATGTTCATCAGATGCAAGGTTAATGTGAAGAGCGGATCTCTTACATTACCTGAGGGCTCAAGCACCGGATTTGATAGTATTGCTATATCAGGCGGTACCGTAACTGTCAGCGAAGGCGTCAATGTTGACAATTATGCGGGTGCTGATAATTTATTTGTAAGCGAAGACGCAACTGACGCAAAGCTTACTATAGGCGGAGGTACTTACAGCAATATCAATCTCGGACAGTTTAAATTAAAGGACGTAATCGCAAGCGGTGTGCGTGTGATAAGCTACGACAATCCGACAGATCCGACTGCTGAGAAAACAGCAAAGGCTTTATTATACAGCGATATAGCCGAAAAAAATAATTTTGACTCCGAAAACAATACTGTAAGCTATTATCTGTTTACCAAGTGCGAGCATAAGAATGAGGACGGCAGTTATGCCTTTAATGAGGGCGGTATATGCAAATACTGTAACTCTGAGTTTGCCGCAAGCGTAAGCTATACAGCTGACGGCGGCGAAAAGACAGAACTGTTCAGCGATATATGCGACGCTTTTGACAAGGCTAATGAGATAGGTACGGCTACAGTAACGCTGTATAAGGATATTACAGACAGCGAACGTACACAGGAGATTACCGTTATGGGCAATGTAACGCTTGAACTGAACGGTAAAACACTGGGTGGTCGTTATGGCATAGCGCGTATATCGGTATCTGACGGTGGCACGCTTACTGTAAACGGCGATGGCGATATGGATACACCTATTTACGTTAATGAAAACTCAAAATTAGTCATTAACGGCGGTGGATACTTCAATTCTGTGTCAGTTAAAAAAGGAGGCAACGCAGAAATAGGCGGCGGCACTATACGAGGTCTGTCCGTTCGCGGTAACGTAAAACTCAGCGGCGGTAAATTCAACGACATCGAGATATTTAACGGCAATCTTGAATCTGTTCTGGCTGACGGTTACGCTTATAAAGTTGAAGGCGGTGAATGGCTTTCAATTGCAGAACGTGCAGAGAGCGTTTATAGCAGTTTGAATAACAACGATAAACCGTTGAGTGTAGAAGAAGCGCCGATAAAGAGCGCAAGTATTGCGTGGGTAGGCGAAGAAGCGCCTGTTATATACCGTAACGGAGAGAAATATTTATACGTCGATATTACATACGAATTGGCGGTCGGTTCAAGGGGTGCAACCTATTCGGATTTTGTAAACGGCAATAATCGCATTAAAGATTATAATTTGTACAATAAATATATGGTACACTGTTATGAAATCGGTAAGCTTGCGGCTAAAGACGGCGAGGTTGAATATTACATTGTACTTAAGTGCAACGGATACGAATATAAGTCGAATGTGCTTAAGCTTACACTTGCGACCTGCTCACACCCGAAGGATAGCTTTTCATACGAAAACGACGGTTTTGTAATCTGCGGTATATGTGATGCATTGATAGAAGCCGAGGTAGTAGATGCTGACGGCAAGTCGTTAGGCTATGCGGATATAGAGAGTGCCATAAAGCTGGCACAGGAGAACGAGGGCAGCACTGTAAAGCTGATGTCGGAAGGAGTATCTGAGTCCGTTACCGTGACAGGCGGCAGGTTTACTGTTGACTTTAACGGTAAGAAGGTATTTTATCAGTTCACTGTCAACGGCGGTGACGTGACTTTCACTTCTTCGGTAAAACAAGCCGATGTAGAAACTCTGATAAGCGGAATCACAGTTAACGGAACTGACGCTGAGGTTACAATTGACGGTAAAATCAAGCTGGGAAGTGTAACATTAACAAGCGGTGCGCTTGCAGTAAACAGTGCCGAGAGTTATATTAAAGAACTGTCAATAAATGGCGGAAAGGCTGTTGTAAACGGTGCAAATATTGATGCACTGAAAGCTAACGGCGGAGACACGGTCATCAATTATGTTACAGCCGATTCTTTAAGCGTGAATATCAACGGGTCCGGTAGCATCTCTATCGTAACCGGCGAGTTCGGCAGCACCACTTGCAAAACAGACAGCGGTTATACTTTAGGTATGGCAATTGCGAGAGGAAGCGTAGTTTTCGGCAATAATATAAATGGCTTTACTATTTACACATACGAAGCTATTCAGACCATGACCAGTACCTATAGAATTTTTGTTGATAAGTGCAACCATAAGGACAAAAACGGCAGTTATGTGCTTGACGGAAATCCCTGTCCTTACTGCAATGAGGAAATTGTTGCAACTGTAAGCTATACGGCTGACGGCGGCGAAATGACAGATCTGTTCAGCGATATTTATGACGCTTTTGCCAAGGCTAATGAGGCAGAAAAGGCTACTGTAACGCTGCAGAAGAACATCACGGACGATATTACAGATACGATAGCTGTTACAGGCAATGTTACGCTTGAACTTAACGGTAAAAGGCTCTCACAACCCGGTACTGATGTATGGTATTCCATAGAAGTAACGAGCGGTAAGCTGACCGTTAACGGCAGTGGCTTAATAAAACGTGTTGCCGTTTGCAACGGCAGCAATGCGGAAATCAACGGTGGTACTTTCTCTGACTTCATAATTAAAGACGGCGGTAACGCTGTAATTAAAGGCGGTCAATTCTACAGCTTACAGGTTTCAGGCGAAGGCAGAAACGTAGGACAGCTTCTTGCGGACGGCTATGCCTATAGGAGTATTATCGATTCCGGCATCTGGTCTACTATTGCAGAGCGTGAAAAGCAGGATATAACTAATGTAGAAGTAAAGGAAGCGCCGATAAAGAGTGCAACGGCGACAGCAAATAAGACTGTGCTGTACCGCAACGGCGGAGGTGCACGGCAGATCTTATTTAACTTCAATGTTAATACAAGCGACGGATACACGATAAGCGATGCCAATAAGGTCACAGTCGGTTTATATGTAGGCGATACCTTAATAAGAGAGAGCGACTTCGGCGGAAATTCATATACGTTTGCAAATGCAGATGAAATTTCCGATACTGACGGCACTGTAAAGGCACATCTTGTTATCAAGTTAAACGGATACGAATATGTGACCGATGATGTCGAATTTGAAATAGCGACCTGTACGCATCCGTATGACGCATTAACGACAGACGAGCATGATTACTATCGTTGTTCGTTATGTGATGCCAGCATAAATGCGATACTTGTTAAAACAAACGGCGACAAGGCATGCTATACCGACAATGTGCCCGAAGCATTTGAAGCGGCACAGCTTGAGGAGAACAACGGCTGTACATTAGAATTATACAGAGGTGTGAACAGAGACTGTGAGATCACACAGGGCAGCTTTACCGTTTTATTCAAGAAAACGGGAAGTGCATCTGCTGTGATTAAAGTAAGCGGCGGAAATGTCAAGATCACGGGAGATGACGGCTGTACATTATCGAAGTATCCGGGAAGCTCGGTGGGATATCTCATAGCTGTAACGGGCGGCACGGTAACGTTTGATGACATAACTATCAATGATGACAGTATCAGCGTAAGCGGCGGCAAGACTGTTATAAACGGCGGTACTTATAATAAGCTGAGCGTCAGCGGAGGTACGGTCACTATAAACAGCGGTACATTCAGCAGCATAGATGTAAGCGCAGAGGGCAAGGCACTGAAAGATCTGCTCGGCGAGAACAAGGCGTTTACGACAAGCGACGGAAAGCTGTTTGACGCAAGCAAGGTTTCGGAAAGCGATATGTCACTTACGGTAATCGACCACAGCAAGCATGAGTATGACGAAAAAGGAAGGTGCGGCTGCGGTTATCAGTGTGCACACAGTGAGATCAATGCGGAAGGTGTATGCAACGAGTGCAATGCAAAGATGTATGCTGCAGTCACTGTAAAGAGTGAGACCGGAACAACGGTAAAATACTTTACAAAACTTACGGAAGCGTTTGAGTTTGCGGCAAAGAACGAAAACAAGGGCTGTACGCTGAAAATGCTCAGAGATTTCTTCGATAGAAATACTGACATTAACGTAAACGGCGGAAAACTTACTGTCGATATGAACGGCTTTGGTGTCTATTTCAATAGCTTTAACGGATCCGGAACCCAAATCACTATACGCAGTGACAGTAAGTGTACTTTTGGGGTTGAAAATGGATTTAGCATGGACGGCGGCACTGTTACTTTCTCGGGAGAGGTCAGCGTAGTTTGCCAGAATGTGAAATTAAATGCCACATATTTCTCCTCCTATGTTGAAACGCTGAAAATTGACACGCTGATTTTAGAAGACGGTGTTCTGCTTAAACAGCTGGCAAGTATCACGAATGCTAATATCGCTAATATAGACTGCTCAAGTGAAATTTATCTTTATCAAATTTTAGCGAGCGGCAGCCGTGTCGATTCTCAGCTGTACAGCGATCTGAAAGCAAACGCTTCGTCAAACTTCGATAACGTAAGAATAATAAGATGCGACCACCCGGACGGTGTGGGCAGAGATAACCGTTGCATATACTGCAATTCATTGATCGCTGCAAGCGTAAGCTATACCGAGAACGGAGCGGAAAAGACAGAATATTTTGTTAAGGAAGATCTGGGAAAGGCGTTTGCCAAGGCAAACAGCGTTGCAAGTGCAACAATAACAATGCTGATGTCTTCCGCTTATGATACAGACTACCTCCCTGTTACAGGTGATGTTACACTTATTGCAAATGGCGATAACGCCATCTTGTATAATACAGTAAAGGTCGCCGATGGCGGTAAGCTGACACTTAGAGGCAACGCCAATATTTTCGCTGTAATTGCCGAGCCGGGCTCCAGGTTGACTGACGAAGAAGCCACAAGAATCGCATATCTCACCGTAAACGGCGGAGATGTTAAGCTCAGCGGCGGACAATATGATAACATTACGGTAAAAGATGGCAAGATAACAGATATTCTCGGCAACGGCTATGCGTATAAGAAAACAGAGGGCGGTGCATGGCTGACGCTTAAAGAACGTGAGGTGTCGGAAGCAAGCGGTGTTACCGTTGCTAATGCACCGATAGTACAAGCAACGCTTAGCACAGAAATAAACAAGCTGTATCGCAACAGCAACGCAAACCCCACGCTGAAGTTCAACCTTGCTCTTGCTCACGGCTCGAACCTGAACGACTCGTATGTAAGTAAGAGATACGGTATAAACTCCTATGTAAGCGGAGATATAATTTATAGCAGCTTAAGCGCACTTGTAAAGGACGCTAAATTGTCGGCAGACGAAATAATTGATAAGGCAGGCGACAGCGATGTTGCCGAGATATACTTCGTAGTTACTACCGGTGACGGCTATGAAATAAAGTCGAACACTGTAAGTATAGACCTTGTTGATTGTGATCATTCTCAGGTGGTCGATCCTACAGCGGACAAGGAAACCGCAGGTAATATTACCGAGCCGACATATTGCAAGATATGCGAGAGCAAGTTCAATGCAAAGATAACAAAGGGCGACGATGTCAGGTATTATAACGATCTTGACGAGGCTGCGAAAGACGCTCAGAAGAGCGAAAACGAGGGCTGTACCTTATATCCGCTTTATAACAAGAACGGATACGGCGGTCGGTTAGTCATAACCGAAGGTAACTTCACGCTCAAGTACGCAGTTCGTACAGCGTTCTCACGTCCGATCATCATAAACGGCAAGGCAAAGCTTACGGTTACGGGACGTTGTGCGGTGACAGCGTTTGAGAATCAAGACGCATTCATAGTGCAGGGCGGTGATGTCACATTTGACGGGCTTGCTACAGGCAGCAATGTGACCATAAACGGCGGAAATGTTACAATGACTGCCAACAACATAAATTGCCTTACTATAAACGGCGGTAATGTATCCATTTCGTCAGGTGGGTTTGCCGAAATCATAACTAATGCCCCGAATAAGGTGATAGCCGATTATATCGATCCCGGCTTCTGGGTACAGGACAGAGGAACAAAAGAGTGGATAGATATATACAGTCTTAATAAGGCAACGGCATCATCGACAAACGGACTTACGGTACGGGTGTGCCCGATGCAGATAATCAAGCCGATTGATACTGTATATTACACCAACGGTTATTATCCCGACGGTATACCGTCACTTCAAATAAGTGCAGTGCCGTGGTATTCAGGCGAGGTCGACGCAAAAGTTGCTTATCAGTGGATCGCCATTGATGAAAACGGCAACGAAACAGTGATAGAGGGCGCTACAGACAGAAAGCTGTCGCTCGAAAATCTCACAACGGGCAGGTACTACTGCCGTCTTACCTACAGCAATGCTACAACGGCGGGAGTTTCGATGAAGTCGGACGTTGTAACGGCTACGATAACCGAATGTGAGCATTCCGGAGGAGAGGCTACCTGCACCGAAAAGGCAAAGTGTGAAATATGCGGAGCGGAGTATGGTGAACCTCTCGGTCACGACTATGTTGTAATCAACGTAGTTGAGCCTGACTATTTCAACGAAGGCTACAGCGTATTTGAATGCACAAGATGTAAGGATTCATATATCGGAAACCGTGTTCCCGTAAAGCCTATTCCCGATGTGGAAGAAATAGCGGTTGAAAAGACGACATACAATGAAGTCGATATAAGCTGGAAGGATATAAGCGACGTTGACGGATTCAATGTCGAATGCTATGTCGGCGATCAGTGGAAGCAGATTAACTGCAGTGCCGACGGCGACAGAGTAGCGGCAAAGCTGAGCGGGCTTTCGGCAGGCCTTAAATATAAGGTAAGAATAGCGGCTTATGCAGGAAGCTTCACCGGCAAGTACAGATATTTCTATGTTGATACCGTTCCTTCTCCCGTATGGAATATAAATACGGTGAAGGCTACCGATGAAACGGTAAGAATAAGCTGGAACAGAAACACCAGAGCGGACGGCTACAAGGTAGAGTGGTACATTGATAATCAGTGGTCTGTAAAGACTGTTACCGGCAACAATAATATATCGGCGGTTATAGACGGACTTTGTGCAGGAACACGATATAAAGTAAGGGTAAGCGCATATAAGGGCGACCTTTACAGCCCGTATACATACGGCTATATCGATACGCTCCCGTCAAAAGTTACGGGTATTACGCAGACAGTCACATCTTCTTCGTTTACGCTTAAATGGGATAAGAACGAAAGTGCGGACGGTTATACCGTTCAGTACTATGCAGACGGTAAGTGGAATGAAAAGACGCTGACCGGCAATAACAAAACTACCGTTACAATAGGCTCGCTTAAGGGCTACAAAACCTACAAGGTCAGAATAAAGGCTTATAAGGGTGAGCTTCAGAGTACATTCGACGATATTTATATCACTACCGCTCCGACAAAGGTCAGCGGTCTTAAGGTAAAGAGTGCGGTTGACTCAAAGGCAGTAGTTATATGGAATGCGGATGCAAACGCTGACGGATATAACGTAGGATATTATATCGGCGGTAAGTGGGTCGAAAAGACCATAACCGATAATAAGACAGCAATGGCTGTGCTTGGCGGACTTACACCTTACAGCACATATAAAGTAAGGGTAAGAGCGTATAAGGGCGATCTGTACGGCGATTACAGCTATACTACGGTTACTGCAGTGCTTTCACCGGTAACCAATATCAAGGTTGTATCGGCAAAAAGCAACTCGATAACCGTTAAGTGGGGTAAAAACGCAAGTGCAGACGGATATAAGGTTGAAATTTACAAAGGCGGCAAGTGGGTCAAAAAGACGTTAAAGGGCAGTACGAATGCTACTGTCACTATTGGCGGACTCAGGGCCGGAAGCGTGTATAAGGTAAGGATTGCGTCTTATAAGGGTGCAAATACAAGCACTTTTACTTATGCGAATGTGAATACAGCCAAATAAGCTGACAGTAAAAAAGAGAACACCGGGCGACCGGTGTTCTTTTTTGTGTATCGGATGCGTTTTTACTATAAGAACAAACTGAGCCGTAAGCTAGAGTGCTTACGGCTTGGTTTGTTTATTGCTTTTTATGATACGCCGTTTTGCTGTCCTGCGGTAAGCAGAATTTTGAAAAAGGCGAATCCGGTGCGGCTCACTTGAAGTATCTGTTAAGCAGACCCTCGAAAGCCTTGCCGTGTCTTGCTTCGTCCTTAGCCATCTCGTGAACTGTGTCGTGGATAGCGTCAAGATTCAACTGCTTTGCTCTCTTAGCGAGGTCAAGCTTGCCCTGTGTAGCGCCGTGCTCTGCGGCAACTCTCTTTTCAAGGTTTTCCTTAGTCGATGCGCTTACAACATCGCCTAAAAGCTCAGCGAACTTTGCTGCGTGTTCAGCCTCTTCCCAAGCAGCCTTTTCGTAGTAAAGACCTACCTCGGGGTAACCTTCTCTGTGAGCGGCTCTTGCCATAGCGAGATACATACCTACCTCTGTGCATTCGCCCTCGAAGTTTGCCTTTAAGCCTGCAAGAATCTCTTCATCCTCAACTGCCTTTGCAATGCCTACCTTGTGCTCGTCTGCAAATACCAGCTTATCGTTTTCCTTAAGCTCTGTGAACTTGCTGCCGGGAACCTTGCACTGGGGGCAGAACTCGGGAGGTGTATCTCCCTCATGAACGTAACCGCATACCGGACATACCCACTTTTTCATAGTAAATTACCTATCCTTTCATAGTGATAAAATCATTATTTTCTTATTGTTATTAGCAAAATCAGTAACGCTTACTGATTTGTTGATTTTATTATAACCGATACTTCGGCGTTTGTCAAGAGGTTTTGCAAAATTTTTTTGTAAAAATTAGGTTAGTTAAGGCTTACTTAGGAGGCTGAGGTTTTGGAAGGGTTGGTGTGGGACGAGTTGTGATTGTGAACGCTTAGAAGTTTTAGGGATAGAAGTTCTATCAACTTCAATCCCCACCGTCTTGACGGCAGACCGACTTAGTAATTATAAAAGTCGGATATATCGCATAAAAACGCTGTAAAATTAGGCTTGTGCCTTGCCGTCAAGCCACCTCCCCTTTTTCGAGGGGAGGCAAGGGTGATAGCGATTTGCTACATTTTGCGAAACCGGCAAAGTGTTTATAAGCCAAGTTTGGTGTTTGCAGTTTATATGCGGTTGTGATGAATTGTAGGAATATTCGTAGGGGAGTGGGCTTGTGTCAAGAGTAACATGGTTTACACTTTGTGCAAGCACATGGTTTACATGTTATCA
>ERZ780075.659-NODE-659-length-15269-cov-5.082227_pt1 | contig 15269 bp, 10 predicted proteins | sample MGYA00511839_ERZ780075 | MGnify/ENA primary metagenome ERZ780075 (study PRJEB29588, sample SAMEA2155953) | human gut metagenome | biome: human gut; feature: human-associated habitat; material: faeces | place: Denmark | collected 2008/2010 ...
TTTAATTACAGAAATAGCTTCAACAACCTTTTCAACGTTATCATTGTTGCGACCAACCTCAACTACACCATTTTGTGCTGCAGAAAGTCCATGTTCAGCCATAACTTTTGCTTCTTCAGCTTTTTCTTTAAAGTCATCAATTAAATTATGAATGTTCTGTGTAGATTTGTGGGTACTCAAGGATAGAGAACGAACTTCATCTGCTACTACCGCAAAGCCTTTACCTGCTTCACCTGCACGAGCAGCCTCAATGGATGCGTTCAATGCTAATAAGTTAGTCTGATCTGAAACCTTGTCGATAAGTTCGGATGCTTGAGCAATTTCCTCAACCTTAGCTGACAAGTTTTCAATAGAAGTTGCAATATTCTTAACTTGATTGTCTAAAGTAGTAATGGCATTTAGAGTTCTCTCTGAAATGTCCTTGCCTTCCTGCATCAAAGAAGATGTCTGCTCAGAACTTTCATTAGTTGTAGCTACACTATCGGTGAGATCTTTCATCATAGTAAGCATAGTCTGAGTTACAGTATTCATGTTCCTAGCAACTTTCTTAGTATGCTTTGATTTTTCAATCATATCTTTGTTGCTGTCAGATGCGTTATCAAGATTCTTCTCAGCTAATTGATTGAGTCTTGCTGAAGCTTCTTTAACTCTAGTTAAAATTGCATCCACATATTTCTCATGGCACTTTAGAGCAAATGCCGCTCTGTCTGTCTCAGTACCACGTGGCGCATAGATTGCAAAAGATACAGGATCTGCCTGCATTTCATTCTTTTCAATCAGTCTTGTAATAAAGAGGCTCTTTTTAGCTAGCATACTGTAAGCTGTAAATGCACCAATTGCACCTGTAAGGATGACAGACAGAATTGAAGGATCATATAAAGCATAGGCAAATGCGATAAATGACAAGATCCAGTAGTAAATGTCATATGAGTTAAAGATTGAAACAGTGCCTAATCTTGATCCTGAGTTTATCTTTGCATAGGTAGCTTTAGCATTAGCAATTTCTTCATCTGTAGCTCTGGTTCTTACAGACTCATAACCTACGATTTTGCCACCATTAGTAATAGGAATAATGAAGGCATTAACCCAGTAGTAACGACCGTCTTTGTGACGGTTTTTGATGATACCCATGAAAGGCTTACCTTTCTTTAAGGTATCCCACATGAGTTTAAAGATAGCTGAAGGCATGTCAGGATGTCTGATGATATTGTGAGGCTGACCTATAAGCTCTTCTCTAGAAAAACCGCACATATCAATAAAAGTCTGATTAACATCAGTAATGATGCCGTGAGTATCGGTTACAGAGATGATCTTCGCATTTGGATCTTCAGGAAATTTAATTTCTACATCTTCATTTGTCTTAAACTATCTGTCAAAACCTTTTGTGAAATACCATCTATACTTCGTTGTAGCTCATTGAATCTCCATGGACGCTCTTTCAAGTTACGCAAAATCAGCAGTTTCCATTTTCCTCCGATAAGAGATACTGCTGTTGCAACTGGGCATTCCGGTAATTCTTCTTTTGCTCGCATAATTCTCACCTCCGAGTCTATTGTAACACATTCATTTTTGAGTGTACAGTTACAAAAAGGTGCGTACTTGTTTTTGTATGTGTCTCACACTATACTAATACCAAGCAACCAGAAACTACAAATTAACTATGGAGGTTATTATGGCAAATTACACAAAAACAACTATTGGAAAGGAAAACCGAATTGAGCTGCATGAAAAGTTGTCTTTAACAGGTGCAGAAATCAGTTTAAACGAACTACCTGCAGGAGCAAATGTCCCATTTGTTCATTCTCATAAAGAAAATGAAGAAATCTATGGAATTCTTTCAGGTAACGGCAAAGCCATAATTGATGGAGAAGAAATCAGCCTTTCAACTGGAGACTGGCTAAAAATCGCACCTGCTGCAAAGCGTCAGTTTTTTGCATCCGATATTTCTGGAATTACTTATATCTGCATTCAGGTAAAAGAAAATTCTCTGGAACATTTTACAGCAGAGGATGCCGTAATCGGCTAATTAAAAGTATTTATTTACAAAAATGCACAGTTCACGATAAGCTAAGAACTGTGCATTTCTTTTTTGTTCAATATTACGTTTTCTCAATTTTTCAAACAAGAAGTTATTAGTGATTATCTTTTAGAAAACAGCCAACTACAGCGACGCCAAATCCAAGAACACCTAGGACATATCCCCAAAAATTATTTGTTGTCACAGAAATTCCTAAAGGTATTATTGCACCCCCCAATAACTCAATCTTAATTCCTTTCATCGCAAATACCTTCGTTACAAACTTGAATTTACCTTCCGCTCATATAAAATATATCAATAACTTTACTTGCAAACTCTGCTGTGCCAACTCCTCCAACATCATCAATATTTTCCGTAAGTTCTCCTCCACCGGCATACATTCTTCCAAGACCGCATAAAATCTTATCAGAACATGTATAAAAATGATTCGTAATGTAATCCTGAAGTTTCTTTACCTGCAACTGCACCTGCTCATCTGCCGGGTTCATTTCCTTCATTTGTCCAAATTCAACAAATAATTGCATAAACTCATTGGCGGCAGTAGCTTCGTCATCTTTAGTCCAGTTCTTTGTTTTCTCTTCAAACTCCTTGAACTCAGAGGTTTGTCCCCATTGTTCTTTTGCTCGTTTAGAATACTCATCAATCTTTGTTGTATCAAATACTTTAAAATCCATATATTTCACTCCTATTCCTTTTATTCCTCGAGCGAAACTAATAAGATTTTCAAGATGCTCTTTTTTCATAGTTAGCAATTCAATCTGCTGCTCTAATGCTTTGTTCCTGTCAAAGTTAGGGGCATCAATTATCTTTTTAATCTCCTTAAGCGGAAATTCCAATTCTTTAAACAGTAAAATTTGTTGCAGCCTTTCCAAGGATGTATCGTCATACAACCTATAACCTGACTCTGTATATTCAATAGGTTTTAAGAGTCCAATGGTGTCGTAATACTGCAGAGTGCGTATACTCACTCCTGTTAATTTACTTACTTCATTCACCGTCATCATTGTCATTTCCTCCTCTCGATAAGCATACTCTAAACTATTACGTTACGTAGGAGTCAATAGTTTTTCAAAGAAATTTTCAAAATTAAACAGCTTGATAAACAACGATTTTATAATCAGATTTTTCGTAGCTTTCTTTTATTTAACAAATCCCATAAAATTACCCTTGTATTGTTTTCAACTTCTTTAATCTTACAAACAATCTCTTATCCTTCGGACACATATTTTCAAGTTCCTCAAGACTATATCTTCTCAAATCATCTTTGCATTTTATCCCCATTCTAAATGCATCCATACATAGGAAGTCATCAAATCTGACTCCATGTTCCTTATCATTCAGATCTTCTACACTACGAAGCTTTATGCCTTGCTCTTCACAAATCTGATATAATTCCTGCAGCGTCGCCTGCCCTATATTACGAAACTTTATAAAATGCTCCTTTGGATATTCTCTCAATTCTTCCAATGACTCAAATCCATTTCTTCTTAGGACATTCCGCAACCTGCTCGACATTTCAATATCATCATAATCTGTTTTTTCAGCGTACATAACAACTCCCTTTAGCCATTTTATTTATCATATAATTTATCAACCTCAGCTTCATACACCGATTCAGTATGAGTATCAAATAGTACCCTCTCCACCAGATCAAAACAATCTGGATTATCCTGCAAAAACCGGTTTACTGTATGTACCGCAATCTTTGCCGCCAACTCAACTGGAAAACTATATACTCCCGTTGATATGGAAGGAAATGCAATAGACCTGATTCCATTATCCATTGCCAGCTTCATAGAATTAAAATAACAGTTAGCAAGAAGTTCCTCTTCTCTATTTCTTCCTCCATTCCATATTGGTCCAACTGTATGTATTACATAATCACAAGGCAGATTATATGCTTTTGTAATCTTTGCGTCACCAGTTTCACATCCATGAAGTGTCCTGCACTCCGCAATAGCTCCGGTCCTGCTGCTCTATTAATCGCACCATCTACACCGCCTCCGCCAAGAAGAGAGTTATTTGCTGCATTAACAATTGCCTGCACATCTGTTACTTTTGTTATATCTCCTTTTACTGTCTTAATCAAATACATTGTTTAATATGTGAGTTCTCGAATGGTTTATAACAAAAAATACAGCATACATGAAATTTCTCTCACATATGCTGCATCTTAATTAACTGTTACTGATTATCTTTATCTTCTTTATCTTCTTTTTTCTTTATGATAAAGAATATTCCAAGTCCTGCCACAATCACGATGGCTCCGATGATGATAATCCAGAGTGGATTCCATGAATCCTCTTTTGACTCGGTAGTCACATTGTTGCTGCCAGTTCCTGTACTGTCGTCTGCCCCGTTTCCATCCATCGGTGCTTCATCAATCACGATGGTGTAATCAGAAGCATGAGTGAAAGTCAGGTCAGCAGTTCCATCCTCTGCAATCTCATCTGCACAGATAAACTCAAGCTCTCCTGTAGTTTCATTGTAGTAGAACAGGTTTGCATAAAGTCCTACGTTCTTTGCTTCCATGTTGATGGAAAGGACTGCTGTAAATCCGAACTCGCCGTCATAGGCAAGGCTGATCTGGATAGAATATCTCTCTCCAGTCACATTATTGATAACATCCACAGGAATGTTATTACCGGCTTCTTCTCCAACCTTTACGCTGAAGTCGATGTCGCTTACCTTGTCAGTAGTAATGCTATTTCCGTTTACACTCCATGTAATGCCATTACCCATGTCAAACACAATGGTTACATCTTTGCCTGCGATAGTGTCAAGAACATCTCCCGGTACTACGGTAGCACCGTTCATATCAACCTTTACCGCATCGCCATCTTTTGCATCTGATGTTTCGTTCTTGATAACATCCCAGCCTTCTTTACCTGTTTCGTCTTTGATGAACGGCTTTCCGGTATCCGGTATTTCCGCTGGCTTCTTATCGCCGCCTTCTCCCGGTTTGTTATCTCCCGGCTTATTATTTCCTGGTTTGTTATCTCCCGGCTTATTATCTCCTGGTCTATTATCATCCTTTAACTTAGCGATTGGTTTCGTATAGCTGTGTCCACACAATGAACAGGTATATGTCATCTCGCCTTCTTTTTCCTTAGTAGCTTCTACCGTTACACTGCTTGTATACTTATGGTTAAGCTTAGGAATTGTTTCTGTATAGCTGTCACCACACTTACATGTATATGTCTTAATTCCTGTCTGGGTACAGGTTGCTTCCCTTGTTATCGTACAAGTATAGTTATGCTCATGTTCTTCTTCAGGAAGCTTTGGAATCGTTTCTGTGTAAGTGTCATTGCAGTTTACACAGGTATAGGTTCTCTCGCCCTCCGCTGTAGTGGTAGGCTGCCTTGTAATCTCTGAATGATAATCGTGTCCGGTTGCGGCTATTGTCTTTCCTTTTTCAAGGACTGCATTACAACCACTGCAACACTTATCTCCGGTGTAACCGGAAGAAGTACAATCAGCATCCTTCTTACCCACCAGCTTTATGGCTTCGTGGTTATTCGGATTTAAAGTGCCATACTCTGCACCGCAGACTGAACATTTCGCCTTATGGGTACATGTTGCCGTTCCGCCGGAGTGTTCTTTTTTCTCTATGGCATGACCTGTACTGATACATTCTCCACAATCCTTACAATAGGTATCTCCTGAATATCCTTCCTCTTTACAGGTGGATTCCTTTTCACCTCTAACCTCAGTATTCTTATGTTCACAATCACTTCTGGTAATTGTGATTACCACTGATTCATTTTCATAATTGCCCTTGTCCGCACCATTGTAAACAGCAGTTGCGGTCACAGGCACACCTACTTCCAATGCAGTAGCCTTATCACTCTCCTGCCATGTCCAGTCTTTCGCTAAAGTAACTGTACCGACAGTTTTGTTACTGTATGGAACACTCATAGCCGATCCCGGCATATGCGGTGCGTCTTTTACCTTATTTACTGTGATGGTTACATCCGTTTCAACCGTGTTGTAATTTGCACGATCTGTCGGTGTGAATACCAATACATAAGTTGTCAGATTGCTGTCTGCACAATTCGGTGCAAGGCTTGCATCCTTCCAAGAAAATGTTCCGTCTACAAGAGTTGTGTCATTCTCACTGTACTGTACTTTTCCACCTGCTATTGTTGCATCTGATAAGGTCTGTCCGTAAGTAATAGCACTTACAGTAGGTTTTTCAGCCACATAAGCTGTTGCTGCTACAACCCTGACGGTAATATTCTTCGTTACCGGCACATAATTCGTGGTATCTGTCGGATTAAATACTGCTACATAGCTGTTCACATTTGTTGTAGGAACTGTGCCGTTTGTCTTCCAGCTCCAGCTACCTTCAACAGTCTTTTCCACGCCACCAACAGTCCAGCTTACGCTTCCACTAACAAGATCACTATCTGTTAATGCTGCAGTTGGATGATATACTCTGTCTGCCACTGTCGGAACAGTTGTCACATTCGGTGTCGCCTGACTTACGGTTACTGTGATCGTTCCGGTACATCCCTGATAAAGTGCTTCATTCTCCGGCACAAACTTCCATATAACCTGATGACTTCCGGCATTCAGTACCTCATTCGGTGTTTCCCAGCTAAGTTTACCTGCTACCTCTGTTCCATTGGCTACAAATTTTGCTTCTGTGGTATTAAGCTTTAATGCACTTATCTTCTGTCCGTACACAAGGGATGTGCTGTCAGAAGAAACCTTTGCACCTGCCTTTTCCGTCACTACGAATTTATCAGTAATCTTTACAGTTAATGTATAAGTTACATCTTTATAATTCGCCATCGTTGCAGTGACTGCAATAGTTGCTGTAATTCCATCTGTATAGTTATCAAATGACTTCACATTGTAGGTAAGATTACCATTTTTATCTACCGATACATTTTCAAGTATCGTACCGGCATCTGCCGTTGACACAGAGTATGTTGTATTACCCTTATCTGCCGGAAGCATTCCTGCAACATCCACCGCCACATTACTTGCTCCCTGCTTATATGTATAAGCTGCCGTACCTGTTGACGGATTTAATACATAGTCTTTCTTTGCCACATTGACTTTAATCGTCTGCTCTGCCGCACCGGTATAACACTCTGTTTCCGAAAGAGATACTGTTACGGTGGCACTTCCTGCTCCCACAATCGTTACTTCTCCGGTATCGGAAACTTTAATGACCTTTTCATCGGAAACTTTATAGGAAATCGTTCCGTCTCCGGTTCTGCTACATCCAAGCTTAAATGCCTCATCCCCAAAGGTCGGGGTAAATTCAGTCTGTTTCAGTGTCAGCACTCCGTCTGCTTTTGCAACAGTATCCGAAGTATCATTAACTGTTCCTATGTATCCTTCCGCAGATACCTTAACTGTAATCTGTTTTCCAATTGCTTCGGCGGATACAATCTTATAAGTATTGCTGCTTCCCTGCTGAAGCACTGTATCGTCCGCGCAGAAAGTATAGGTTAATACAGCTCCCTGCTGTGCTCCGGTTACAGTTGCAGTTAAGGTTTCCCCATACTTTGCAGTTCCGGAAAGGCTTACGCTGCCTTCTAAGGTTGCGGTATAGGCAGATGTATTGGAAATAACATCACTTGCCTTATATCCATCTGTTTCCTTTGCCCGTACCTGTAAATCTCCTGTGTTGACTATCACGTTTCCAACTGTAACAGTACCAACACCGGTGCCGGAATCTACCGTAATATCCGTCCAACTTGCTCCACCATCGGTACTGTATTCGTAAGTAACTCCGCTTGTTCCGTTAAAGGTAAAGGTATTGTTTTCATCATCCACATTTCCATTCGTCGGTGGATTTGGATGTTCTGCCTTTGCTACCTCGGCGGTGGAATCCGTCAGTTCTCCGGAACAGTTTTCAGCGGTAACCTTAACTGTAATCACTTTTCCTACATCATCTGCTGTTAAAGTATATGTATCTCCGGTAGCAATCGCTGTAGTATCTTCTCCACGATACCATGAAACTGTAACTTCGCCGGCATCTGTCGCAAGTCCCTCATAGGATGCTGTCAATGTTTTTCCATATACTGCCTCTCCGGAAATGGATACAGTTCCCGTGATGGCTTCCTTTAATGTCTTAAATATGCTATTTAAAAGATAACTTTCATTTCCTGCCTTATCCACTGCAAGAACTGCACAGTAATACTCGGTATTTGGTTTCAGGTCTGATAATGTAAAGGTTCCGGTTGCATTGTGATAATCAGATGCTTTCAAATTCTCTGTCGTAGCACTTGTTACCTCATTTATATCCGTACTATATAAGAAATAAACCTTCTCAAGACCGCTTCCATCTTCAAAAATATCAAATGTCACACTACCGGAGCGATCCTTCATGACCGGGGTTATATCAAAAATATACGGTTTCTCATCATCATGCAAAATGCCATCACTGGACAGATAGGTTACATTTCCGACATTGTCTGTGATTCTCGCATACACATAGTTGGTCCTGTTCGTCTTGATTTTAGGCTTATTGCTATTATCATAATCTTTCCAGCCACTCAGATTCTGCATATCTGAAATTTGTGTATATGCCTTGTCAGATACCAGATATTCTGTAGAGGCTATACCGGAGCCGGTATCCTCTGATGTAATCGTAATTTTTTCTTTGGTGTTGGTATAGAAGCCAAAGGAAATTTTCTCTAAAAATTTATCCCATGTACTTTCTTTTACCTGAATGGTTCCGGTTGGAGCAGCTTTATCAATCTTAATCTCTTTGTTTATGCTATCTGTAATGTATCCGTTACTGTCTTTAAAATAAAGAGTATAAGAATGTGTTCCCTCTTCGGTAACCGAAATGCTGTCATTCCAACTGCTTCCATCCGTTGATACCTGCCAGTCTGCTACGCCGATTGTGACATCTGAAGTATACCAGTCATTCGCACCTTTCGTTCCTGTTATATAATTATCCGGAGCAGTAATGTAAGCAATGGTAAAGTTCTTTGTAATTTCTCCTGTATAATTACCCTTTCCGGTAATCTTCACATAAGGAGCGTTTTCAGCATTGCTGCCTGCCACATCTGTATTGTTTCCATAAGTAATGTTATAATCTTCACCAAGAGTTAATGATGTCTCGCCTTTTTTTATGGTAATATCCGGCTTAATCTCATTACCTGTATAGTAGTAAGGGGTATCCACACCGCTAATACTTATACCAGAATAGTTGATGTTCTTTATATTACAGTACGAACAGCTTTCGCCAGTCTTGTCGTCGCCAAAGTCATGTTCCTTTAAGCCTTCCGCATTATTTGTGTATCCAACCTTACAAGGAGAACTTTCTGAAGGTTTATAGACTTTCGCATTACTAAAAACAGGAAAAGATTGTTTCTCACCATCATTATCAATGTTCTGTCCCCAGACCTGTGGTATCGTGCCATCTTCTCCCACTTTCTGTCCATCCTGCAAAAGGTATGCAACCTCGCCGGATGCAAACTGTGCAGCGGTTTTTCCTTCAGCCTGCCCTTCGACATCTGCGCCGTTAATGCCACCCAAATCCGTGCCTTCCGCTTTCAGATAATAGCAATTGTTTATCGTACAATTTTCACCATATCCGAACACGCCTCCGACATCATCATTTCCACTTACACTACCTGTGTTATAGCTGTCAGTTATCGTAACACTGCTACCAGTTCCACACACGCCTCCGACACATCCTTCTCCACTTACCACTCCTGTGTTATAGCTGCCAGTTATCGTACCATCTACACCAAATGCGCACACGCCTCCGACATAATGTTCTCCGAAAAAATAAGAATCAACGACACCGACATTCCGAATTGTTGCCATATATATATTGTCAAACAAGCCAACATGACTTTTTTGGCTATCATTGAAAAAGAGTCCGCTGATGGTCTTTCCATTTCCATCAAAAGTCCCCTGATAGCCGTTATTAGCTGCTCCAATCGGTGTCCATGAAATGAAGTTCCCGCCGTTTGCTACTTCATTGGTCAGATTGCCGTCATCATCTGTTTTATATGTAATCCTGTCAAGCAGATTATTATTTACCGTGATATCATTCATCAGCTTCGCACAGGCTGAACTATTTTTAGTAACGTCTGTAAGAGTTCCGTTTACAAGTCCGGCGAACCAGTAAAGTTCTGCCGCCGAGGTAATCTGATACGGGTTTTCTGCTGTACCATTACCATTTTCCGGTTTTGTTGGTGTGATGGTGGTTGCTTCCAAAAGCTGTGCTCCACCCAGTTCTACATTTACTTTCAGTGCTGCTGCGTCCTCTGCGAGTTCATAGCCCTCCGGCAGATTCGCAGTAAAAGTATAGTTACCGCTGTACGCACCTTCCTCCGGGTAGTTTTCACATACCCAGCCTTCCAGAGTCACGGTTTCTTCCGCTCCATCCGTTTCTTCCGATTCGTTTGTTGCTTCTGTATCCTCTGTTTCGGTAACGGACGCAGATGTTGTAATCGTGGCTGTGATGGAAGCAGGAAGGAATGATACGATGTCATCAAAGGATACGATATAATCTTTGGATGCACCGGGAAGTGCCAGCACGTTTTCCTCCAAGTCCAACATTTCCTCTTCATCATTCCATGTCCATGAGGTGATACGCTTTGCTGTCTCGGTTATTTCTTCCGATGTAGTCTGCTCCTCTTTTTCACAGGTCAGCACTTTTTCTTCCTCTGCTGCATTTACCGTAAGAGCAGATAAGTCCACGCTGCTTCCAACAAGGGCTGCCGTAAGCAACAATACTGCGATTCTCTTTCCTCTTTCTTTCCATTTTTTCATAATATCAATCCTCCTGTCCAAACTATGGTGCAGTTACACATTCTGTCCCCATAAAGATATTCTCTTATTTTCCAGTCATATTCAGATAGATAATATGAACAAAATCTATCATGAATTTCTATTTATCATTCTATACACTAACTCAGTTTTATTGTACTAAAAAAAGGCTGTTTCTTCAAGAATTTTTATTTGAAATTCAAATATATCTTTTTATAAACAAAAGAGCTTCCCTTGATTATCCTTGAAAGAGCACGATGCTCCATCCTTCTAATCTTAGAAAGCTCCTGATTTTTTTGTATATGAAACTTTAACCATCCCATAATGGCTGACTGAAAAAGAGTACAATAATTTTTTACTTTTATTGCAGCCTCTGAATATATCCTTCACTTACCATCCGCCTTAACGGTTTTGCTCCATACAGCAGACCTGATTCCTGATTTTCTTCTTCATCTTCCTCGGACAGTTCTACATAAGCACATCCTGCTTGTTTTCTTGCGTTATTTAATGCCTGATAGAATACTTCTTCATCCGTGATGTTGAAATATCCATGTCCGGAACCATGCGGAAAATACTTCTCTACCACAGACTGGAGCTCTCCATAGAACTTGTCATAGTCCCTGTTGTTCATAAGCTCAGTTCCATTCTCTGCATCAGCGTTCTTATAAGAACTACGCATTCTTTTTGTCGTTCTTTCAGTATCTATGCTGTCTACGCATTCCTTCACACGCATACTTGATTCTTCTATTGTCGTGGCGGACGGGCGGATGATATTCAGATAATCATCTATACATGACTCGGCAAGCTTGATTTCTTCAGGACTTATCTGTCCGTCCTCCTTTGCTTCCTCTATCTGCGTAATCAGTTCGTCCATACCATCTATGTATACGTTATCCGATGCTTTTTCCAGAGAGTAGCTTACCATCTGTGCTGCCGCCTTAAATTCTGTATCCATATCCTCAATCTCGGAATCCAGCTCCTGAAGCTCGTCAATGTACAGGTCTTGAAGTTCTTCTACCATTCCCTTTGCCTGCTCGATTCGTTTTGCACCATAGGCAACCATTTCTGACAGTTCCACTGGATCTTCCGGAAATTCCATATATGGATATGGCGTTGCCTCTATCCTCTCGTATTCCGGTGTCTGTCCCAATGACAGCATATCTATCAGGTCCTTGATCTGATTGATGGTCAGTTCCTCCAACAGAATGATTGGCTTTTCAATCAGTTTGTTCATATCCACTTCTTCTTTTACGGATATCTGTTTTCCAATAACGGTAAGCTCCATATTGACTTTTACAAATATCTGGCTTCCATTTACGATTATGCCAAGAAGTGCCTTGCTGATATAGAATACATTAAGCACACCCTGAATCACTTTGTTAATTGTGTTAAGGAAACCGCTACCCAGTTTGTTTGCAAGCGACAGTACCTTATTGGCTGCATCAAGAGCTGCCTCTGCCGTTTTCATCGCAAGATATATGCCGCCGATGGCAACCTCATAGCCTACGATTTTGGCTGTTTCCTTAGCCATCTTCGCCCACTGATACCATTTTGCTTTCCTAATTACCCTCCTGCACTCTTCGATTTTACTTTTGTATGAGTTTATCTCATTTTGCAGGGAGGATACTTTGTTCTTTGCATCATTGATTTTTTTCTGTGCATCATGTATCTTTTTGTCATATTTGGTTACTGCTTCATCCAGCAGGTACGTCAGTTGTTTCAGGTTATTCTGTAATCCTGTGCTGTCGAGAGAGACTTCAAATTCAAAGAACAGATTTTTCATTTTCTGATAATCTGCATTCAGATACAATGAAGCCCGAAACAGGTTGAAATAGCTTGTTTCAACAGCAATCCTTATGTTTTTGTTGGCAAAATATACCAGTGCATCAAAAGAAAATATTTTGCACAGTTCTATATGCCCATCTATATAAAAATTGCAGGCGTTTTTGGATACATCCATGTATAAAGTGACCGGTCTGTCTGTCACTTCATTTCTGTAAAAATCCTGTGTCAGCAGTTCCAATGTACTGTTTGATGTACTGCCAAGCACCGGGTTTATCCTGTTTTTCTCAGAACGGGAACCGCTGATAATAAGCACACTGTTATGTATTGGTGATACTTCCGCATATCCAAGAATGCCTTTATCATTTACTGACGAAAACATGACTTTGATTTTCTGTCCGAAAATCTCCAACTGTCCTGCAAAGAATACTCCCATATCAAAATTGTATCTGCCTATGGTCAGATGCTTAGATGCATAATATGCCTGCGGTGGAAAGGATAATTCTCCCTTACTGTTCAGCCAGTAATGGAACATGGTCTTTGTGTTCAGAACGTCACAGGCACTATCGCCCGGAAGTCTTGTCACACTTACATTGTCCTGACTCAGCAGATACTCCTGCTTCATTCCCGCTAATGCATTATTTACAGCCTGTATGATTTCCGCATCTGTAAGTGTCTTAAAATCAATCGTTTTACCGCCACCTGAACTATTGATGTCAAAGGCTGTGACGGTAAATATATCCAGTTCTTTTACTGACTGCGAATCAATTCCTGCAAGGTTTGATACCAGAGAGGATACCGACACTTCACTCATGGCTATGTTGATCATATCAAGCATTGGAACCGTACCATTATAGGATATGCTCAATGCTCCATACCACATAAGATTGCGGATATTTATCTGTGACATTGCCCCGATATTGATACCGGATTTGCCAAAGCCAAGCTCCAGCCCACAGTTGCAGATTGATATTTTTGTATTAGGTATCTGATAAACGCTTGTCGGCATGGTACTTGCCGATATTGATACATTTGTAAGTGTGAATTCTGCATTCACATAAAATTTTAATCCCGGAAAGCAGCTTAGTCCGATAGCTCCCGCCATCTGGAATTTCACATTATTGCTGCCAAACTGTGTATAGATTACTATGTTCTGACAGCTTAACAGTGCATTTTCAATATCCGGCACAAGCAGTGCACAGCTTACCTGTTTTCCACCCAGCCCCACGAATATATCCATCTGGTTTATTCCGAAGATTGTTCTCATGGCATCTGTAAATGGATATTTTGCCACTTCATCAAATCGAAAGGCTGTGCTTAATAGAAGGCTTCCTTCTATTATGGGCGGAACTTCCGGCAGGTACGAATATGCTTTGTACAATTCGCTACAGTTTATGTTCGTATTACGGTAAAGGAAGGTGAAGCTGTGTATTCCAAACACATACATCACTTTCTTTACTACCTGTGCCAGCGAATCGTTTTCCCCATTGATAATTTCCTGCGGAAGAAGGGCAAAGGCAACCAGTTTTCCCTGTTTTCCATCATAAGCCAAAAATTTTAGTGCTTCTGTACGCACCTCCAGCATGGTCTGCTGATTGCTATGTGCAAACAGGGCTTTTACCTCAAAATCGTTCAGCAGTTCCACGTAATCCCCTACTTTTTCTTTCGTAACGCTGCCAAACAGTTTTAGAAGTTCTTTCAGGCTGTCTTTGGTTATTTCCACTTCCGCAGAAAACAACAGCTCATCTTCGATGCAACCTGCCAAAAGAGTGGTTTTGACACCGCATAATTCACCTTCCATATTCAAGGAACTGTTCATATATTCTTTTGACATCAAAACCACCTCGCTTCTTAGATTTCTTTTAACAAATCTTCCGGTTTGTAAAGATTCATCTGGCTGATAATCTTACTTCTCTCTGTGTTCCAGACTGCTACACCGACTCTCTGAATATTGAAAATCTTGAGGCTTTCCGGGAGTGCTTTTGAAGTATCAATTTCAAGCTGGAATGCGTATTCTGTATTGTTTACCGGTGCCGCATTTTCCCCTGTACTGTTCGTACTGTCCACAACCGAATAAAAATATGCCATTTTTAATACAACTTTGATATCTTTAAAGCTTAACCCCAACGATTCAATACAATCAGTTAATTCCTTAACCTGTAATTTTGCTGTATCATCCAAGCCAATCAGATAACAAATATCGTTTATCATGTCATTAATGGTAATTCCTCTGGCATCTGCCTGATCTGTAGGCATCAGCAGATAATATTCCTTATCATTTGACTTGTAGTACTCTGCCACAAGCTTTGTTCCAAGAAGTTCAAAGTCTACTTTAATCAAAGCCTGCATAATGTCTGGTTGCTTTACTACTACCGTTGGGGTAACATCTGCGCTGGTTGGTGTTACAACTTTTGTGTCTGCCATAATTTTGTCCTCCTTTTTATTTCATAAAATTGTTTAACTTTATTGCCAAAACCGCCTGTTCTAATTTCATATAAGTACGTATAGTGCCTGCCTTATTGTGACGACTACACAATGAAACCAGATAAAAATTATTAGGGTCAATTTGTCCGCCAACCATTTCATATACATGTGCACCTGCTGGGTATACAGAATGTGCACATGGAATAGCAATTTCATCACCATTTTCATCACGTTCATATATATAGTTATCTACTGAGCATCCACCTACAAGACC
>ERZ780075.660-NODE-660-length-15260-cov-3.042223_pt1 | contig 15260 bp, 12 predicted proteins | sample MGYA00511839_ERZ780075 | MGnify/ENA primary metagenome ERZ780075 (study PRJEB29588, sample SAMEA2155953) | human gut metagenome | biome: human gut; feature: human-associated habitat; material: faeces | place: Denmark | collected 2008/2010 ...
TTCCGCCGTGAGAGGGCGGCGTCTTAACCGCTTGACCAACGAACCGTGTATTATACTATCATGGAGTTTCAAAAAAAGCAAGTACTTTTTTAAAAAAACTTGATTTTTTTTCCTGATAGTGCTATTATACCTATGATAACAACGTTGACTAGATTGAGAGAGGGCAAAAGTCCTCTCTCAATTCACGTTTATAAACATCAGGCAGCTATTCAGAACCACTTGGAACAACTCTGAATAGTTACAAATATAAAAAAGAGAGGTGATAAAATGTCAAAGGCAAGTGTATATGAGGCAAAGACGGAGAGCTTTATACAACCAATTCTTGACAGCATGAATTTTGAGCTTGTTGATGTCGAGTATGTTAAGGAAGGCGGCATGAACTACCTGAGAGCATATATCGATAAGGAGGGTGGCATAACTGTTGATGACTGTGAAGTGGTTGCAAGGCAGATGAATGAGATTCTCGACAGAGAGGACTATATTCCTGATTCGTACACCTTCGAGGTCAGCTCGCCGGGGCTTGGAAGACCTCTCAAGAAGGAAAAGGACTATGTGCGCAATATGAATAAGGAGATAGAGATTCGCACATACAGGGCTATCAACAAATCAAAGGAATTTTATGGTCTGCTTAAAGCCTATGATAAGGATACAGTGACAATAACCGATGAAGACGGCAATGAGACTACATTCAATAAGAGTGACATTGCGCTTATACGTCAGGCATTGGATTTTTAATTAAAGCGCACGATAACACAAATAGGAGGAAAAAATAATGAGCAATGAGTTATTAGAAGCGTTAAATATATTAGAGCAGGAGAAAAACATCAGTAAAGAAACTTTACTTGAGGCAATTGAGAACTCTCTTGTGACTGCCTGCAAGAACCATTTTGGTAAATCAGACAATGTAAAGGTAGAAATAGATCCTGAGACATGTGCTTTCTCATGCTACCAGGAGAAGACGGTTGTAGATACGGTTGAGGATCCGGTGGAGGAGATTTCCTTAGCAGATGCGCACAAGGTAAACGGTAACTATCAGCTTGGAGATATCGTGAGAGTTGAGGTTAAGTCAAAGGAATTCGGACGTATCGCTACACAGAACGCAAAGAATGTTATCCTTCAGAAAATCCGCGAGGAGGAGAGAAAGGTAATATTTGACGAGTACAACAGCAAGGAAAAGGATGTTGTGACAGGTGTTGTTCAAAGATACATCGGAAAGAATGTCAGCATCAACTTAGGTAAGGCAGATGCACTTCTGACTGAGAGTGAGCAGATAAAGGGTGAGGTATTCAAGCCTACAGAGCGTATCAAGGTATATATCCTTGAGGTTAAGTCCACATCAAAGGGACCAAAGATTCTTGTTTCAAGAACACATCCTGAGCTTGTGAAGAGACTTTTCGAGTCAGAGGTTACAGAGGTTAAAGAGGGCATAGTTGAGATAAAGGCTATTTCACGTGAGGCCGGAAGCAGAACAAAGATTGCAGTATGGTCAAATGATCCAAACGTAGACCCTGTAGGAGCATGTGTAGGTATGAATGGTGCCAGAGTAAATGCTATCGTAAATGAGCTTCGCGGTGAGAAAATCGATATCATCACATGGGATGAGAATCCGGCAATACTTATCCAGAACGCACTTAGCCCTGCAAAGGTTATCTCTGTTATCGCAGATGCAGATGAGAAATCAGCAAAGGTTGTTGTTCCGGATTATCAGCTTTCACTTGCAATCGGTAAGGAAGGACAGAATGCAAGACTGGCAGCAAGACTTACAGGCTTCAAGATTGATATCAAGAGCGAGACACAGGCCAGAGAGTCAGGGGACTTCATGGATTATGAGAATGACTATGAAGAGGATGATTATGATGACGATTATGATTATTCGGATGAGGAGCTTGCTGAGAACGAGAGATTAGCTGATACAGAACAGGCAGATGTACAGGCAGAGGCTTTTGATACAGAGGCTGACGAGAACGAAGCAGCAGGTACAGAAAATGATGCGGCAGATAGTGGTGATGAGCAGTAATGGCAAATAAAAAGATTCCAATGCGCAAATGCGTAGGCTGTCAGGAGATGAAGGAAAAGAAGTCACTTATTCGCGTGGTAAAGACTGCGGAGGGCGACATAATTCTCGATGACACCGGCAAGAAAAACGGCAGGGGAGCTTATATATGTAAGAGCCTTGAATGCTTTAAAAAGGCTAAAAAGACAAAGGCACTTGAGCGTTCCCTTGGTGTTAGTGTATCAGAACAGGTATATGAGGAGCTTGAAAAGGAGATGAACCAAATTGACAGATAGAGTACTTTCTATGCTGGGATTAGCAGCAAAGTCAGGCAATGTGGTTAGCGGAGAGTTTTCTACCGAGAAAGCTGTAAAGACAGGAAAGGCATTTTTAGTGATAGTTGCAGATGATTCATCAGACAACACAAAGAAGCATTTTTCGGATATGACTGCTTTCTATGAGGTTCCGATTTATTTTTATAGTGACAAGGTGGGGTTAGGGAATGCAATAGGCAAAGAGTTTCGCGCTTCCCTTGCAGTAACGGATGAAAACCTTGCAAATGCAGTGATAAAAAAGCTGCAGTCGAATAAAACTGAATAATGGAGGAAAATAGATATATGGCAAAAATGAGAGTTCATGAACTTGCAAAAGAATTAAATATAAAGTCGCAGGACGTCATAGACACATTAAACGGCACACAGTTTGCTGTCAAAAATGTGCAGAGCGGTCTTGAGGATGAGGCACAGCAAATTGTACGAAAGAAGTACGCAAAAACAGAAGTAAAAAAAGATGCACCTAAGAAGGAAGAGCCTAAAAAGGATGAGGCTAAGGCAGCCGACAGACCAAAGAAAAAGGCAAGCATCACAGCTGTTTTCAATGCCCAGTACAGTAAGCAGGGTAGGAAAACAAATGGTGGAAACGGCAGCGGAAATAATGGAAATAACAGTTCGCAGCGCAGGAATGGCAATGGCAGACGCGATAATCAGTCATCACGTCCTGAGCAGCACAGCATTATTAAGCCAAGACCGGTCGGAGAGAGAGCTATGCGCCCTATAAGTGAGCGTACAGCAGATCCGTATGCAGATATGAAGGCAGCCAATTCGCGTCCGGCACGTCAGGCTGACGCTGATAGAAGAAGCGACAGACGTCAGGATAATGGTGACAGAATCAACAACAGAAATACTGACAGAAATACCGACAGAAATGCCGACAGAGGCAGAAATACGGACAGAAACAGCGATAGAAGAACAAACAATCGCGACAACAATAACCGAGATAACAGCAGAGACAATAATAGAGACAATAACCGAGGCTTCAGAAATGACGCCAGACGTCCTGCAGAGGGTGGCAGAAGCTTTGACAGAAATAATGACAGAAGCAGAAGCAATGACAGAAGCAGGAGCAATGACAGAAATAACGATAGAACAGGCAGCAGAGGTGATGACAGAAATCGTTTCAGAAAAGAAACAGTTGCAGTTGCAGCTCCTGATGATGTAAGAGGAAAGGAGAGCCGCGACAGAGGCAACGATAGAAAGAATAAGCATAATCACAATCAGAGCCAGAAGCAGGATAAGCTCGGAAAGAAGCAGGAGAATTACATCAATCTCGAGAAGCACGGCGGTAAGAAAAAGCCACAGCAGCCGAAGGCACAGCCAAAAGAGGATGAGAACGAGATTAAGACAATTTCTCTTCCGGAGAAGATTACAATAAGGGACTTAGCTGATAAGATGAAGGTTCAGCCTTCAGCCATCGTAAAGAAGCTTTTTATGAAGGGCGAGATGGTAACAGTTAACTCTGAGGTTGATTTTGCAGCTGCTGAGGAGATTGCTTTAGAGTTCAATTTCATATGTGAGGAAGAGGAGAAGGTCGATGTGATTGCAGAGCTTCTCAAGGAGGATGAAGAGGATGAGAGCAAGATGGTTCCTCGTCCACCTGTAGTCTGCGTAATGGGTCACGTAGATCATGGTAAGACATCACTGCTTGATGCCATCAGACAGACACGTGTTACAGACCGTGAGGCAGGTGGTATCACACAGCACATTGGTGCATCTGTTGTATCAATCAATGGCCAGAACATCACATTCCTTGATACACCGGGACATGAGGCATTTACAGCAATGCGTATGCGTGGTGCAAACTCTACTGATATCGCAATCCTTGTTGTTGCTGCAGATGATGGTGTAATGCCGCAGACTGTTGAGGCAATAAACCATGCAAAGGCAGCCGGTGTAGAGATTATCGTTGCTGTCAACAAGATAGATAAGCCAAGTGCCAATATCGACAAGGTTAAGCAGGAGCTCTCAGAGTATGAGCTTATCCCGGAGGATTGGGGTGGAAGCACAATATTCTGTCCTGTATCTGCACATACTAAGGAGGGTATCGACAATCTCCTTGAGATGATTCTTCTCACAGCAGAGGTGCTCGAGCTCAAGGCTAATCCTGATAGAAACGCAAGAGGTCTCGTAATTGAAGCACAGCTTGATAAAGGCCGTGGTGCGGTTGCCACAGTGCTTGTACAAAAAGGAACACTCCATGTCGGAGATCCAATCGCATGTGGAAGCAGCTATGGTAAGGTAAGAGCCATGATTGATGACAAGGGCCGCAGAGTAAAGGAGGCTAAGCCTTCTACACCTGTAGAGATACTTGGACTCAACAGTGTGCCTTCAGCAGGTGAGACATTTGTGGCATGTGATTCAGAGAAGGAGGCAAAGGCATTCTCTGACACATATATTTCAGAGGAAAAGAATAAGCTCATTGAGGATACAAAGGCAAAGATGTCACTTGATGATCTGTTCTCACAGATTCAGTCCGGCAACATGAAGGAGCTTGATATCATCGTAAAGGCAGATGTACAGGGTTCAGTTGAGGCTGTTAAGCAGAGTCTTGTCAAGCTTTCAAATGAGGAGGTTGTGGTCAAGGTCATCCATGGCGGCGTTGGTGCCATCAACGAGTCAGATGTTATCCTTGCATCAGCATCAAATGCAATCATCATTGGCTTTAACGTCAGGCCGGATCCTGTTGCCAAGGCTACAGCAGACCGTGAGGGCGTAGATATCAGACTTTACAAGGTCATCTACAATGCGATCGAGGATGTATCTGCTGCCATGAAGGGTATGCTTGATCCTGTATTTGAGGAGAAGGTTATCGGACATGCGGAAATCAGACAGATTTTCAAGGCTTCAGGCGTTGGAAACATTGCAGGTTCATATGTGCTTGACGGATTTATGGAGAGAGGCTGCCGTGTCAGAATTAGCAGAGAGGGTGAGCAGATATTCGAGGGAGACCTTGCTTCACTCAAGAGATTCAAGGATGACGTCAAGGAGGTCAAGACAGGCTATGAGTGTGGTCTTGTATTTGACGGATTTAATGATATTCAGGAATTCGATATCGTTGAAGCTTACAAGATGGTAGAGGTTCCGAGATAATCATATATTGGTTATCTTGAATTAATGCAGCTATTCGGATAGTTACAGTTTAATATAAAAAGAAAGCGGGATTATATGAGAAAGAACAGCATAAAAAATATTCGTATCAACGAAGAGGTAATGCGTGAACTGTCAAATATCATACGCGGTGAGATAAAGGATCCGCGTATCAATCCCATGACAAGTGTTGTTGCTGTCGAGGTGGCACCTGATTTAAAGACAGCAAAGGCTTATATCAGTGTGCTTGGTGACAAGAAATCACAGGCTGATACACTTGCAGGACTTAAGTCAGCGGAGGGATATATACGCAGAACTCTCGCAAAGAACATCAATTTAAGAAATACACCTGCCATTACATTTATCATAGACCAGTCTATAGAGTATGGTGTTGAGATGTCTAAAAAGATTGATGAAGTAACAAAAAATCTCAAAGAGGATTAACAAAGAGGATTGATTATGACAGAGATTGATTCTATTTTAAAGGATGCACAATCAGTTGCCGTTTCCGGTCATGTGAGACCGGATGGCGACTGTGTCGGCTCAACACTTGCTGTATACAACTACATAAAGGATTATTATCCTGATATAAAGGCAAGGCTTTATTTAGAGCCAAGCCCAAACATCTTTAAGTTTATGCAAAGAGCAGATGAGATTGACAGCAGCTATGCGGATGATACAGTATACGATCTGTTCATAGCATGTGACTGCAGTGACACAGGCAGACTGGGAAGTGCAGCTAAGTATTTTGAGTCTGCAAAAAGGACACTTTGCATAGATCATCATGTTACAAACGGGGCCTTTGCAGACGCAAATTACATCTTTCCGGATGCGAGCTCAACCTGTGAGCTTGTGTTTGAACTTCTGCCGAAGGAGCGCATCACAATACAGATAGCAGAGTGTATTTACACAGGCATGGTGCATGATACAGGCGTGTTCCAGTATTCATGCACTTCAAAAAAGACTATGGATATAGCAGGCTCCCTGATGGAGATGGGCATTGATTATTCAAGGATAATCGATGATACATTTTATACAAAGACATTTGCTCAGAACAAGATTATGGGGCAGGCACTTTTGAATGCTGCTTTGTATCTGAATGGTGATGTTATATTGTCTGCAGTATCGCGTGCTGAGATGGAGAAGTACGATGTGCTTCCAAAGCATCTCGACGGTATTGTAAATCAGCTGCGCGTGACAAAGGATATAAAGGTTGCTGTATTTCTCTACGAAAATGAGGATGGTACCTACAAGGGCAGCCTGCGTGTAAACGGTGATTATGATGTGGCAAAGGTTGCGTCGGTATTTGGCGGCGGTGGACATGTAAAGGCCGCCGGATTTACGATTGAAGGACCGCTTGAGGTGGCAACAGACCGCATCCTTACGGCAATTAAGGATAATATTTAGGGAGAGATTCTTGGGCAGATGGTTAATGGAATAATCAATGTATACAAGGAAAAGGGCTATACAAGCTTTGACGTTGTGGCAAAGCTTAGAGGCATATTCCACCAGAAGAAGATTGGTCATACAGGTACACTTGATCCTGATGCGCAAGGCGTCCTTCCTGTCTGCCTTGGAAAGGCAACCAGAGTGTGTGACCTTTTGACAGATAAGGACAAGGTCTATAAAGCTGTGCTGCTTTTAGGACAGGAGACAGATACACAGGATATTTCAGGGCAGGTCTTAAATCAGGCTAAGGTCAATGTGACTGAGCAGGCGGTGTATGATGTTATATCACAGTTTATTGGCAGACAAAAGCAGGTGCCGCCAATGTATTCGGCTCTAAAGGTCAATGGGAAAAAGCTCTATGAGCTTGCCAGAGAGGGCAAGGTAATAGAGAGAAAAGCCAGGGATATCGAGGTGTTTGATATCAAGGTTGAAAGCATTGATTTGCCTGAGGTTACGATGACGGTGCACTGTTCAAAGGGCACATATATCAGGACGCTGTGCAATGACATCGGAGAGAGGCTGGGCTGCCATGGCTGCATGAAGTCACTGCTTAGAGTAAGGGTAGCAGGCTTTGACTTAGAGCATGCACTTACACTTTCACAGATTCAGTCAAAGGTGGATGAAGGTTGTTTTGATATGGTGATGCCTGTTGACGGAGTATTCGAAAATCTGCCGGCAGTGCATACTGCTTCAGATGCCGATAAGCTTGTCAGAAATGGAAATAAAATTCCGGCAGTGCTTACGGATTATTTAAAACACAGTGCTGACTCTGATATAAGATACAGAGTATACAATCATGAGGGCATATTTGTCGGGGTGTATTCGTATCTTGATGAGACCGGTGAGTTTAAGCCGGTTAAGATTTTTATGGAATAGAATAGTATACAGATATTATGGAATATATAAGCAAAACTCTGGATTTTCATGTCAAGGAGCCGTCCGTCATCTCGTTTGGAAAGTTTGACGGGCTTCACAGAGGACATGAATTTCTGATGGAAAAGCAAATTGAACAGAGCAATCTGCATGGCTACAAGCGCATCATATTTACGTTTGACATTCCTCCCAAATCGGAGGTACTTGGCGTTGAGTCAAAGGTTATAATCACAAACGATGAAAAAGAGTATGTGTTTGAAAAATCAGGTATTGACTATCTGATAGAGTGTCCGTTTGTGCCACAGGTGATGACGATGGAGGCGGATGCGTTTGTCAGATGGATAGTTAAAAGTCTTAATGTCAAGTGTATCATTGTCGGAGATGATTTCCGTTTCGGGCACAACAGGGCAGGAGACCATCGGCTGCTTTCTGCGATGGCAGGAGAGCTTGGATACGAGCTTATGGTGGTGGACAAGATAAAGGATGGAGACAGGGATATAAGCAGTACCTATATCCGCGAGGAGATTGCGGCAGGACATATTAAAAAGGCGAATGAACTGCTGGGTTATCCCTTTTTCATAAAAGGAAGAGTAGTGCATGGCAGAGCACTAGGCAGGACTATTGGCATTCCGACAGTCAACCTTTCAGTGCCGCACGATAAGCTGCTTCCACCAAAGGGAGTGTATATGTCAAGAGTTCTTGTCAGGGACAACTGGTACCTTGGTGTAACCAATATAGGATGCAAGCCTACTATAGAGGGCAAAAATCCAATCGGTGCAGAGACATATATCATAGATTTTGGGCAGGATGTTTACGGACAGGATATCATGGTAGAGCTTCATAAGTTCGTAAGACCTGAGATGAAGTTTGATTCAATAGAAGCGTTAAAGAGCCAGATGAGTGCAGATATCAATTATACAATCAATTATGCAGGCAGTCACACATTCTAGTGTGGCTGTTTTTTTGCGAAATTACCCAAAATAACGAAAAAATGACAAATATTACGGAAATATTACGGAGAAATATTGACATTTTAACAATTTGTGATATACTCGTAAACATGGGATTATGGATAGCATGAACTGGAGGCTATATGAAAAATAAATTAAAATTAGGACAGGCAGCAGGCGTTGTAGCGTTTGCTATTATTATAGGTGCTGTATCTATGAGTTCAAGCAGCACAGTAGATGCCAGAACATCATTAAAGGAAAACAGAACAGTCAATGCGGGGGTGGCCCTTGGTCTGACAGAGGCGGCAGATGCCACAGAGCTTCTCACAGCAGGGGTTACATCGGCTCTTACTTATTATGGAGCTGACGTATCGGTAGCGCAAAACGACAGCAATGTTGTTACTGCATCTGCTCAGGGTGCACAGGCTGGCGATACTGCACAGGAGACAGAACAGGCAAATGAGGCAGCTCAGACACCGACAGCCGCACAGACCTGTGGTTACACAAATCTTGGTATGTCAGTTATCAGCAGCGGAAACTTAAATATCAGACAGGAGGCTTCGACAGACAGCGAGGTAATAGGAATACTTACCAATCACAATGCCTGTGAGCTTCTTGAGGATGCCGGAGAATGGTACAAGGTTACATCAGGCAAGGTGACAGGATATGTAAACAAGCAGTATCTTGTAACAGGAGATGAGGCAGAGTCTATTGCAGAACAGGAGATTAAGACGGTTGCCACAGTAAATACGGAAACACTGAATGTGCGTGCAGAGAAGTCAACAGAGGCTGCGGTGCTTTCACAGGTTGGAAATTCAGAGGCATTCACGGTTAATTCTGTCGCTGACGGCTGGGTTGAGATAAGTGTGGATGATTCGGTAGGATATATATCACAGGATTATGTGACACTGGCACAGGCACTTCCTACAGCAAAGACAATAGAGCAGGTGAAGTATGGTGACGGCGTATCAGATGTAAGGGCATCTGTTGTATCGTATGCGTTACAGTTTGTCGGAAACAGATATGTGTGGGGTGGTACAAGCCTTGAGAAGGGAGTTGACTGCTCAGGCTTCACAATGAGAATTCTTGGAAAGTATGGAATCTCATTACCGCATTCATCAAGAGCACAGCCTTCATACGGCACCAAAATCAGTGCATCTGAAGCAAAGCCGGGAGATTTATTCTTCTACGGAAGTGGAAGGAGTATCTCACATGTTGCAATTTATATCGGAAACGGACAGATTGTACATGCCAGCAACAAGCGTGATGGAATCAAGGTTTCAAATGCATATTACAGAAATCCGATTTGTGTCGTAAGATATTTGCCGGATTAATAAAAAAACAGTTTACAACAAATGCTTACTATGCTATACTGCATAAGTATGGTTTTGCCCATGTTCGGTAGTTGGACACTCCGACCTATTGCTGAGCATCATACAGTTATCAGGGCGCATTATAATATAAGGAGGATCAACAATGATCGCAAAGGAAAAGAAACAGGCTATTATCGCAGAGTACGGTAGAACACCAAATGACACAGGTTCACCAGAGGTTCAGATTGCAATTCTTTCAGCAAGAATCGCAGAGTTAACTGAGCATTTCAAACAGAACCCAAAGGATCATCACTCAAGAAGAGGAATGTTAAAGATGATCGGTCAGAGACGTGGATTACTTGCATACCTTAAGGAGATTGATATCGAGAGATATCGTTCACTTATCGAGCGTTTAGGACTCAGAAAATAGTATTTTCTTTAGAGCGGAGTAATTATTATTCCGCTCTATTATTGTTTTTATTATTGTTTTTATTATTGTTTTTTGAAAAGCAGAAGTAAGCCGAGACCACTAAAGAGTGCATGAGCGTACATGTATTGTTTAGTAGTTTCGGAAGAGGAATACACTTCTGCAAAAGAATTTTAAGGAGAATTAATATGTACAAAAGTTATTCAATGGAACTTGCCGGCAGGACTCTTACTGTAGATATCGGAAGAGTAGCAGCTCAGGCAAACGGAGCTGTTTTTATCAAGTATGGTGATACAACAGTCCTTTCAACAGCTACAGCATCTGACAAGCCACGTGACGGTGTGGATTTCTTCCCACTCAGCGTTGAGTTCGAGGAGAAGATGTACTCTGTAGGAAAAATTCCGGGTGGTTTTAACAAGCGTGAGGGAAAGGCATCTGAGAACGCCATCCTTACAGATCGTGTAATTGACCGTCCAATGAGACCTCTTTTCCCAAAGGATTACAGAAATGATGTTACATTAAACAACCTTGTCATGTCAGTGGATCCTGAGTGCCGTCCTGAGATAGTTGCAATGATCGGTACAGCTCTTGCTGTTCATATATCAGATATTCCGTTTGACGGACCATGTGCCATGACACAGATGGGACTTGTTGATGGAGAGTTTATCGTAAACCCTTCACAGAAGCAGTGGGATGAGGGCGATTTACAGCTCACAGTTGCTTCTACAAAGGAAAAGGTCATCATGATTGAAGCAGGAGCCAATGAGATTCCTGAGGATCAGATGATTGAGGCAATCTACAAGTGCCACGATATCAACCAGACAGTTATCGCATTCATGGATCAGATTCGTGATGAGATTGGCAAGCCAAAGCATGAGTATGAGAGCTGTGCTATTCCTGAGCAGATGTTCGAGGATATCAAGAAAATTGTTACTCCTGAGCAGATGGAGGAGGCAGTATTCACAGATGAGAAGCAGAAGCGTGAGGAAAATATAAGAGCTATCACAGAGCAGTTAGAGGAAGCCTTCGCTGACAATGAGGAGTACCTTGCAGTACTTGGCGAGGCTATTTACCAGTATCAGAAGAAGACAGTCAGAAAGATGATTTTAAAGGATCATAAGCGTCCGGACGGCCGTGCAATCAACCAGATCAGACCACTCGCAGCAGAGGTTGATTTGATTCCTAGAGTTCACGGCTCTGCAATGTTTACCCGTGGACAGACACAGATTTGTGATGTTGTAACACTTGCTCCTTTATCAGAGATTCAGAAAATCGACGGACTTGATGCAAATATCACAACAAAGAGATATATGCATCACTATAACTTCCCTGCATACTCTGTAGGAGAGACAAAGGTATCACGTGGACCGGGACGTCGTGAGATTGGACACGGAGCACTTGCTGAGAAGGCACTTGTTCCTGTACTTCCAAGCGTTGAGGAGTTCCCATATACTATCCGTGCCGTATCTGAGACATTTGAGTCAAACGGCTCTACATCAATGGCTTCAACATGTGCATCATGTATGTCACTTATGGCTGCAGGTGTTCCGATTAAGGCTATGGTTGCCGGAATCTCATGCGGACTTGTAACAGGCGATACAGATGATGATTTCCTTGTACTTACAGATATCCAGGGTCTTGAGGATTTCTTCGGAGATATGGATTTCAAGGTAACAGGTACACATAAGGGTATTACAGCTATCCAGATGGATATCAAGATTCACGGACTTACAAGACCTATCGTTGAGGAGGCAATCGCAAGAACACGTGAGGCACGTCTCTACATCATGGATGAGGTCATGAGCAAGGCAATCGCTGAGCCTAGAAAAGAAGTAAATGAGTGGGCTCCAAAGATTGAGCAGATTACAATCGATCCATCAAAGATTGGTGATGTTGTCGGACAGAAGGGTAAGACAATCAACGAGATTATCGACAGAACCGGTGTCAAGATCGATATCACAGATGATGGCGCTGTTTCAGTTTGCGGAACAGATAAAGAGATGATTGCAAAGGCAATCGACATGATTAAGATTATCACAACTGATTTTGAGCAGGGACAGATCCTTGAGGGAACAGTTGTAAGCATCAAGGAGTTCGGTGCTTTCATCGAATTTGCTCCTGGCAAAGAGGGAATGGTTCACATTTCTAAGATTGCAAAAGAGAGAATCAACAGAGTAGAGGATGTACTCACACTTGGAGACAAGGTAAAGGTTGTTTGCCTTGGCAAGGACAAGATGGGAAGAATCAGCTTCTCTATGAAGGATGTAAAAGAGGATTAATTAATATACGTTAAAGTATAACAATAATATCTAAGTAAAGGGCTGCACGCAGGTGCAGTCCTTTTAATATATGAAATTATAGTAAGGTGATATGATGTAAGGCAAAACAGGTGCGTCTGTGTCATATTGTGAAAACGAATCATATACTAAATTAAAAAATAAAATAATAATGAAAAATGCGAAATATAGTATAAATGCAAATCTGGTATATAAAAATGGATATAGTGGTAAAAATGTCAATATAGCAGTGCTTGATACGGGTGTGTTTAAACACAAACAGCTTGATGGGTGCATAAAGCACTTTATGGATTTTGTGGGTGGAAAGGAGACATGTTATGACGATAACGGGCATGGTACACATGTGTGCGGGATATTATCGGCTGCAGATATAGGCATGGCTCCGGGGGCAGGACTATATGTGTTTAAGGTGCTTGATTATCTTGGCATGGGACAGACGTCGGATTCAATTCGTGCACTTAAGTATATAAAAGAAAACTGTGTCAGACTTAATATAAAAATACTCAACTTCTCTGTAGGATATCTGCCATGTTCTGATACAGCAGAGCGTATTAAGATATTGAAGCTGATAGATGAATTGTGGGATATGGGAGTAGTAGTTGTTGCAGCAGCGGGCAACTATGGCCCGGCACCGTTTTCTGTAACTGTGCCGGGAATTTCAAGAAAAATAATAACAGTCGGAAGCTTTGATGATATAAGAAGTGGCAAAGGTCCGACCGACTGTTGTATTGTAAAGCCTGAGATTCTGGCTCCAGGGCATGATATCATAAGCCTTGGAACGAGGGATGGCACATATGTAAGAAAAACAGGTACTTCAATGGCTACACCGATTGTGTCAGGTGCCATAGCACTTCTATTGGAAAAAAATCCAAATATGAGACCGGAGGCGGTTAAGCTAGCACTGTATAATACATGTGACAGGGCAGGGGATAGTCACAAAGGCTCGTGGGGGATTATAAATGTTGATAAATTGGTGGGAATATTATAATATGTATTAGAGATTTGTTATAGATAATATAGGAAATATTAGGTTGTATAATTGTAATTTCATGGTAGGGCTTATATGAGAAAAATATTACAAAAACTGCTTTCAAAGCTTTTTATAGTTTCGACAATAATAATCATACAGATGATATGGTGGTTCTTTTTGTTTTATACGGCCTCTGTTGCCAGCAGGGTGTTTCAGGATCTGATGTATGTGGCAGCTATATTGCTTTCGCTTTATATTGTCAACAGGCGGATGAAAATGTATATAAAAATGTCATGGATATTTTTGATACTGAGTGTTCCAATCGTTGGTATTCCGTGCTATTTCTTTTTCGGAAGACCGGAGCTTACGTCGAAGACACAGAAAAGAATGGCAAGAATTGTGGAAGCATATGCGCCGCTTCGGCCTGAAAACGAGCTGCTAAATGAGACTCTCAGACAGACAGATATGGATGCATACAGACAAAGCAGGCTTATCACTCAAAATCAGAAATATCCACTGTATGCGGAGGACTGCACAGAGTACTTTAAATCAGGTGAGGAGGCTTTTGAGAGCATTTTAAAAGATTTAAGGTTAGCTGAAAAGTTTATCTTTATGGAGTATTTCATAATCGGCAGTGGCGTTATGCTTGATCAGATACTTGATATACTCAAAGAAAAGGTAAAGCATGGAGTTGTGGTGAGAATCATATATGATGATTTTGGCAGCATAAATGCCATTCCGCCACATTTTATAAAGGAGATGGAGAGCATCGGAATACAGACCAGACGCTTCAATCCATATAAGCCCATGCTTTCAGTAATTATGAATGACAGGGATCATAGGAAGATACTGGTGATAGACGGACGTGTGGCGCATACCGGTGGTTACAATATAGCAGATGAGTATATCAACAAAAAAATCAGGTTTGGTTACTGGAAGGATGCCGGTATCCGTGTGGAGGGAGAGTGTGTAAACAGTTTCACGACGATGTTCCTTGAGATGTGGAATTATATCAATAAGGACAATGCTGTGCATGATGAATATCTGAATCCACACAATACCTTCAGCCAGTCAGAGGAAAGCGGTTTTGTCCAGCCGTTTTGCGATTCTCCACTTGAGCATGATGATGTAGGAGAGAATCTTTATGTGAGTATCATCTCAAGAGCTAAAAAATATGTTTATATTTTTACACCATATCTGATACTTGGAACAGAGCTGTCACATGCTATGATATCGGCAGCCAGGTCAGGTGTTGATGTGCGTATTGTTGTACCTAAGATTCCCGATAAAAAGCTCATTTATCTGCAGACAAAAGCCAATTTCAGACCTCTTATCGAGGCGGGGGTAAGGATATATCTATACACACCCGGCTTTATACACTCTAAGTGTATAGTGGCAGATGATGATACTGCGATAGTTGGCACATGCAATCTGGATTTCAGGAGCATGTACTGGAATTTTGAGGATTTTGTATACATGTACAGGACTCAGTGCATCGGAAAAATAAAAGAGGATGCGATAGAGACGTTTGCGGTTTCAGAGGAGGTGTATGAGGAAAGCACAAAT
>ERZ780075.664-NODE-664-length-15146-cov-5.852495_pt1 | contig 15146 bp, 20 predicted proteins | sample MGYA00511839_ERZ780075 | MGnify/ENA primary metagenome ERZ780075 (study PRJEB29588, sample SAMEA2155953) | human gut metagenome | biome: human gut; feature: human-associated habitat; material: faeces | place: Denmark | collected 2008/2010 ...
CTACCTCACCGGCTTGGGTATCGGCCTTGGCGCGGTAGCTGTTGCAGGCGGCGGATACTTCCTGATGAGGAGGAAACGCCATGCGTAAGACATCCCTTGTGCTGGCGATGCTGCTGGCGGTGGCAGGCATCTGCGTCATGCTTTGGCCGATTTTTGCCGGATATAAGCTGCAAACCGACACAAACACTGCCGTGCAGAGCTTCCTCGAAGAACAAAAGCCGGAGCAGCAGTACCCTGAACTGCTGGCAGAGCTACAAGCCTACAATCAGTGTATCTACACTGAAAAACAATCTGGCCTTGTTGACCTCAAAGCTTGCGAGGAACCCGCCGTCGATCTGACCGCCTACGGCATCGAGGATGAGATCATAGGCGTCTTAGAGATACCCGCTATGGAGCTGACCATGCCTGTCTACTTAGGCGCGTCCGACGCTCACCTTGCCGCAGGCGCGGCGGTGCTGGGCAACACGTCCGCGCCCATCGGTGGGGATAACACTTACTGCGTCATTGCCGGACACCGGGGCTGGCGCGGTGCGGACTACTTCCGGCATATCGACCGCTTGCAGGCGGGCGATACCGTGCAAGTCACAAATTTATGGGAAACGCTGACCTACACGGTGGCCGACATCCAGATCATCCAGCCCCACGAGGTAGAGAAAATCAAAATTCAACCGAACTGCGACCTGCTGACGCTGCTGACCTGCCACCCCTACGCTTCGGGTGGGCGACAGCGGTTTGTGGTGTACTGCGAGAGAACGGAGGTGAGATAACTATAAGCATTTTCGGCAAGGTGACCTTCGTAGGGGACGACGATATCTTCTACGACGATGCAGACGCCTTCCTGGACTGCATCCGGGAGGAGCTTCCCTACCGCGATACCACAGGGTTTCGCTACGAAGTCCTGACAGACGATCCCGCTGTCCGCAAGGCAGCAGATGACATCCTGTTTGACTTTCTTGGTGAGGAAAACCCATGTGAGCTGGAAGACTACACACAGACGATGGGAGGAATTTAGTATGAACGTAAATCGGGAGATGCTGGCGTTCCTGCGGAAGCAGTACCCTGTGGGTACACGCATCCGGCTGGACTCCATGCAGGATCCGTACGCACCGGTGGAGGCTGGCACGACGGGGAAACTGGACTATATCGACGACGCCGGGCAGTTCCATATAAAATGGGACAACGGACGGGCACTGGCTCTCATCCCCGGCGTGGATAGCTTTACCGTTTTACCGCCCGAGCTCAGCATGACGAAGCTGTATATGCCGCTTACCGCCGAGCTTTATGAGCCGGATGTGTATGGCAATATGCAGGAAGAACCGGAGCTGCTGACTGGACACGACCTGACCGCGTATGAGGACCATATCCGCAGCGCGCTGGTGAAGTATCGGATGCCGGAGGAGACCACCCGCGGCATCACGCACTGGTACGATACGCCGGACAGTGTGAACGACAAGGTGCGCTCCGTCACCTTCGACGTGGAGCGGCGAAACGGCAAGCTGTGGGGTATCGCGGAATGTCAGATCAGCGGCGAGTTGTCGGCGGCAGAGCTGACCACGCTGAAGGAATATATTGAAGGACAGGCGTCGGACGGCTGGGGCGAGGGTTTCGAGCAGCATGAGATCGCCGTTGGACGTGGCAGCGAGCTGTATGTGCATCTGTGGCAGGATGAGGACTGGAGCATCCAGACGGAGCAGGAGCGCTTCCGCGCCCACTTCGAAAAGCTGCCGGAGATGTGCTTCTCGCTGCTGCCGGGCACAGGACAGCTTATCTGCATCAAACGCGGCGAAAGCGGGTACTACCCCAGCGATTGGTCTACCGGTGACGCCCACGAGAACCGCCGTATCGCGGATGAGCAGAACAGAAAGCGGGGCGTGACGCCTGCACAGGAGGAGGCTATGAAGATCGGCAGCATGTGCGGCTGGGATGTACCCGGTGCAGACCCGGACAACTGTGAGGACATCGTACAGCGCCGTGGGGGGATGGAGCTTGGATAAAAAGATTATCTCCATATACATGGGCAATCCCGACAACAGCAATCACGCGGAGCTGACACTCCGGCGAGTACTGAATCTGGCGTACAGCGTGGATTGCTGCCATGTGGTGCCGGGGATCACGGACGATGCAGCGTTGGGACAGTTCTACGTGGAAAATGATTTTCGCCCGGATTTGGCAAACGTGCCGGACAGCCGCTGCAAGTACCGCGGCAAGGCGTGGACATGACCATGCAGTAAAATTTAACAACAATGGGGCCGCTTTCCGAAAAGGGATGGCGATCCCTCTTTTTGCGCCCTTTTCGGTGAACGGTCACCGGAAGGGAGTGCAAGAATGACGAAGGAAACCGTCGCCCTGTATCTGAAAAATGGATTTAAGGGGCGAAGAAATGTGATCAGCAGCCGGGAATTGGAGCGTGTGCTGGGCAACAGCAGGAACGAGCTGCGGCGGCGCGTCAACCGTCTGCGGCAGGACACCGTACCCATCGCGGCAGACCAGCGGGGCTACTACTTCGCGGAAACGGCGGCGGAGGTCTATGATACCATCCGCGGCTTGCAGAAAATGCGCAGTGGACTGGACGCGGCTATCTCCGGACTGGAGCGTGCGTTGGAGAAATTTGATGCGTGACAGCCTGGTAAAGCTCATGCCTTGGATGGGTGGTAAGGGACAGCTTATGTGGGCCATACAGATGCTCTTGCCCATCCACTATAAAACACTGGTGGATGTGTTTGGCGGCAGCGGTATCATCACGCTGAATACCGCCGTGCCGAAGGGGTGCCTGCAAATATATAACGACCTGAACCACGACCTGTATAACCTGCTTTTCTGTGTCAAGCACCGCCCTATGGCCCTGACGAAAGAACTGAGCTTTCTCCCCATCAATGCCCGTGATGAATTTGATGTACTGCGCAGACAGCTGCAGGGCGAGGACTTCACACAGCTGTATCTGGATGAGGAGCTGCAGCTGGCAGAGCAGATGTTCCCACCGCCGGAGGCGGAGGAGGTCAAGCGGCTGCTGCAAAGCCGTGCGGAGCTGTCGGATGTGCGCCGCGCCGCCGCTATCTACAAGCTGCAGCGATACAGCTATAACGGCAACGGTGACAGCTATGGTGTGAGCTCCTGCGATATACAGCGATTCTTTCGGGATATTTGGGAGTGTTCTCACCGCCTGAAGGATGTGGTGCTGGAAAATAAGGATTTCGAGAGCATCATCACCGCCCATAATGACCCGCAGACCACGGTCTACTGTGACCCGCCCTATTATGAGGCGGAGCGTTACGCGGTGGAGTTTCCCCGCAGTGACCATCAACGGCTCCATGATGTGCTGGCGCAGCACACGGGCTTCGCCATGGTGTCCTATAACAGCTGCGACTATATTCGCAGGCTCTACGAGGACTTTTTCATTTATGAGGTGGAGCGTCCCAACAGCCAATCCAAGAAGAAAAATGACATATACCGGGAATACATCATGACCAACTATGACCCTCGTGTTTTTGCATCGCAGATGACGATATTTGGCGATTACAGCAGCGATGGGAAGATATGCCGACTGGTGCATATCCCGGAACGACCTTTGAGAACTTGAGGAGGATCTATCATGAAGAACGAAATGACACTGGGCAAGACCGGCCTGACCATCCCCGGCAGTGAGTTGGCAGAATGCGGCATGGCGGGCGTAGATCTGTCTGCCCAGATGACGCACAGCCTTCTGCTGCTTATGCCTCGTGAGATGACAGCGGTACAGACGGCAGACGCACTGGCCGGACTGTTTGACGCGGCGTCGCAGCTTGTGTCTGCCCTGCTGGACGCCTGTCGTATGCCCTGCTGCAAGGACTGCGATTCGGACGTGAGGGAATTTGACCTCGATGCCGTGCCTGCACCGATCCGGAAGCTGCTGCTGGATAGCGGCTGCTGCCCGGCCCTGCTGGAATGCTATCTGGAGGAGGGAGATGTGGTCTATGCTGCCGAATGAGGCAATGTACCCCTACACGGCGAAGGAGGCAAGGGACAGGGGCGAACTGGAGGTGTGGCGTGCCAATTTTCGCACCAACTGTGCCTGTGCCGGGGCGATAGAGCTGGCGATCCATCGGGACTTTGACGGAATGCATCTCAAGGACGGCTGCGCCAAAAGCGTTATTGACCAGTACGGCTATAGGCGTGTAGGGTATGTGCTGGCCAATACGCTGCAGATGCAGTCCTACGATGGACGCTACCACGAAACCAATAAGAAATGGAGTCGTACCATCTTCGTGCCCGAGGACGGCGGACACCGCCATACCTTCCTCATTGGCAGCCATCCCGCTGTGCTGGACGGCTTCGTCAGTGACTACCGAGCGGAGCTGGCAAGGCTGCATCTGTTCGGTGCGGAGCATTGCGAACCCAATTCCGGCGAACAGGATTTCACCGGTCGCGTGCTGGTGCTGTCACCAGACACGCTGCGGGAATCCTGCTGGCAGCCGGAGAACCAGCTGTGGCTGGCCTTCAGCGGCTTCGGCTGCCGCCCCCATGCCCGTGGCCGCTCGGTGCTCTGCACCTGTCTGGGCAACGGCGAGACAACGAGATGGAATCGCTCTGAGTTCGTGGGCATCATCCGCGATGAGTGTCTCCCTGATTGGGCGGCAGAGAAGCTGGCCGAGCTGCGGCAGAACCAGGACGCGCTCCCCATGGGCGAAATGACGATGTGAAGGAGGACGCTATGAGATATGTGAAACGTGCAGTGCTGGTCTGCGGTGCGGCGGTACTGCTCTGCTGGCTGTTTTCCGTGGCGGCTTACGCCACCGGCAGGGGCGATGTTGCCGGTGCGGTGGAAAGTACATGGGCGGCGGCATCAGGGCAGATCAAGACCGTTGTCAACAATGTGGTATTTCCTGCCATTGATATGATCCTCGCCATTTTCTTCTTTGTGAAGCTGGGTACCGCCTACTTCGACTATCGAAAGACGGGACAGTTTGAATGGACGGCACCGGCCATTCTGTTTGCCTGCCTGGTGTTCACGCTGACGGCGCCGCTGTACATCTGGGACATCGTGGGTGTGTGACCGCGATGTCTGAACATTTTTCGGTTGGCTTTTTGCAGAAAGCGTGGTAAAATAGCATGGAAATGACTGAGAAAAGAGGTGGCACGATGCAGTATACGCTGATGCACAAGAACATCGCAGTCCTCGATATGGAGCTGGATGAGGTGACAAGTTCTATCCAGCGGATCGACGCGGTGTATCGTTCGGAGCATCTTCCTGTGGCAACAGCCTCAAGGCGGGACGGTGTGGATCGTGCCGCGCTCAATGCATGGTGGATCGACCGCTGCATTCCCGCCAGCCGTTCCGGTGTGCGAAAGGCACTGGAAACACTGAATCTGCCCAATACGCAGGTGCTGCTGACGCGCTGCTTCGGTTTGAGCCTTTCAGATCAGTACTGGGTCAGGCCCTGGGGCAGCGACCTCCAGTGGGAGCGCATCAACTTCTTTGAAAATCCCTTCTCGGAGGACATCGGTGATGTACTCTTAGGCAAAGCCAAAGAAACGGTAGGTTTTGATTTCAGCTCCCCGGATAATACGTCTGATGGCTACCTGAAAAAACGGTGGAAGATCATAGACGGAAAACGGTGTCTACTGAAGGCAGGTAGTAACCCCTTTATGCAGCAGCCGTTCAACGAGGTGATCGCATCACTGGTGGCGGAGAAACTGGGTATCTCCCACGTGCCCTATACGCTGCTGTGGGATGATGACACGCCCTACAGTGTCTGTGAGGATTTCGTTACGCCGGACACGGAGCTTGTCAGCGCGTGGCGCGTGATGCAGGCCATGAGGAAAGATAACAACACATCGGTCTACCGCCACTATCTGAACTGCTGCGAGGCGTTGGGTGTGGAGGGTATGGAACACGCGGTGGATCAGATGATCGTGCTGGACTACCTTATCGCCAACGAGGACAGGCATCAGAACAACTTCGGACTACTCCGCAGTGCAGATACACTGGAATGGTTGGGCGCCGCACCTATCTTCGATAGCGGCTCCTCCTTGGGGTACGATAAGCTGACACCGCAGATCCTCTCCGCCCGCGCCATTGAGTGTAAACCATTCAAAAAGACGCACCATGAACAGCTCAAGCTGGTGACCTCCTTCGGCTGGATCGACTTTGATAGGCTGAGGGGCGTTGAGCAGGATATCCGGGATATCCTGGATCAGGCCGGTGAGTATGTGGACGAGAGCCGTAAGGCTGCGATCATCTCTGCGTTTTCCTCCCGGCTTGGACAGCTGATGGTCTTGGCGAAGGTGCAGCGGCAGGAGGATGACGTGGCACAGGATGTGGAACAGGACAGGGCGCAGGACTATGGCTTTAAGATGGAGCTGTGACCTGCAACATAATACGATAACAGGAAGCACTCTGCTGACGGCAGAGTGCTTCCTGCGTTTATGGAGGTGAGAGCTTATTTTTATTTGGGACTTTGTAGCCGATACGGTGCTGGGTCAAATTGTGGACTGGTTCTACGGTCAGATCGTGGGCTTTCTCGGCAATTTCTTTTCGGAGATGGGCAACATGGGCGCCGAGCTCTTTGCCATGAGCTGGGTACAGAGCGTGGTGTTGTTTTTCTCCTATCTGGGCTGGGCGCTGTTCGCCACGGGACTGGTGGTAGCCTGCTTCGAGTGCGGCGTGGAATATTCCGGTGGACGCGGCAATGTCAAGGAAACGGCTTTGAATGCCATGAAAGGTTTTCTGGCGGTCTCCCTTTTTACGCAGGTGCCGGTGCGCCTGTATGAGCTGGCGGTATCGCTGCAGGCCGACCTGACGGCAGGCATCACCGGCTTTGGGACGACCAGCATCGGAGACGCAGCAAAAGCGGCACTGGAGGATTTCAACGCCGTGGAGAGCCTGACATCTTCCGGACAAATCATTTTGCGGGGCTTTGGCCCGGTGACCAGCGGACTTATGGTCATCTTCTGCCTTGCGCTGATGGCCTATGCGGTCATTAAGGTCTTCTTCGCTAACCTTAAGCGCGGCGGTATTTTACTAATTCAGATCGCGGTGGGCAGTCTGTATATGTTCTCTGTACCGCGCGGCTATGGCGACGGATTCATACAGTGGTGCAAGCAGGTCGTGGGGCTGTGTCTCACGGCTTTTTTGCAGGCCACCATCCTCGTAGCCGGCTTGATGGTGTTTAAGGATCACGCACTGCTGGGTCTGGGACTCATGCTCTCTGCCGGTGAGATCCCCCGTATCGCCGGTGCGTTCGGGCTGGATACCACCACTCGGACCAATATCTCCTCGGCGGTCTACACGGCACAGAGCGCGGTCAGTATGGCGCGGACGGTGGTGGCCGCAGCAAAATGAGAGTTATCACCATGGGAAGTCTTTTCGATGGAATAGGAGGCTTCCCTCTGGCGGCCATCCATAACGGCGTTGTGCCCCTGTGGGCCAGCGAGATCGAGGCTTTCCCCATCCGCGTCACACGAGAACGCCTGCCGGGGATGCTGCACTACGGGGATATCACGAAGCTACGTGGGGACGAGCTGCCGCCCGTGGACATTATCTGCGGCGGCAGCCCCTGTCAGGACTTGTCCGTGGCTGGAGCGAGGGCGGGACTTGCCGGTGAGCGTTCCGGTCTATTTATGGAACAAATCAGGATCATAAAGGAGATGCGAGATGCAGATGTTTTACGAGGACGAACAGGTATCCATGTTCGCCCCCGATTCATGTGCTGGGAAAATGTCCCCGGCGCATTCTCCAGCGGGCAGCAAAAGGGAGATGACTTCCGGGTCGTCCTGGAGGAAACACTCGGAATTGGTGTATCAGGAATTCATGTTCCTGAAAATCACCCTTGGGGATGGCGATATTCTGGGGCAGCCATATTGGGAGATTTTGTCTCCCTATGTTGGCGAGTCCTCGACGCTCAATACTGGGGTGTGCCCCAGAGTCGTAAGAGGATCTTCCTTGTGGCAGATCTTGGAACCCCATCCTCAGCGCAAATACTATTTGAGCCGGAAAGCCTGCCTGGGCATTCTCCGTAGAGCGCGGAAGCGCGGGAAGGAGTTGCCTGCAACGCTGAAATTGGCGTTGGAAATGCAGAGCGGCCTGCGGATGATCGATTTGGTAATATTGGCGCAGATGGGGCTTATCAAGGCGTACCATATCAACCAGAGGAACGAGGGTATCGACCTGGGCGATACGGCGGGGGCGCTGATGGCGACCTCCAATTTGCAGATGCAGACGTTCGTGGCGGGCTTCTCTGCCGGTGCGGGAGCCAGTGCGGGCGGCATCGGTTACCGCGAGGGCGTTGCGCCGACACTGAAGGCCGGCGGCAGCGGAAACAGTATGCCAACCGTCCTGTGCATCAACGATCAGGGTGGCGAGCGTATGGACGTGACGGTAGATAAAACCGCCACGCTTCGGGCGCAGATGGACAACCACCAGCCGCTGATATTTGAGAGCCACGGTATGGACGCTCGCTATCGACAGATGGGCAGTGTGGCTCCGGCCATGTCGGCACGCTGCGGCACCGGCGGTAACAATGTACCGCTTGTGGGGGAGCAGGTTTACTGCCTTGCGGGGAATACGATAGACCGCGAGCCGGAGAACGGCGGCAATGGCATCGGGTATCAGGAGAATGTGGCCTACACACTGACCGGCTTTGACCGGCACGCGGTATTCCGCCGCCAGCGTGTGGATGCATTTACCACCGACGAGATCGCCGGTACCCAGAGCGCCCGGCAGAGCAAGGACGCCACTGACCTGATACTCCATACCTGCGAACTGATGGGCGACAAGGATCTACCCATTCTGCTCATCCGCCGCCTGACACCCTTGGAATGTGAGAGATTGCAGGGCTTCCCCGACGGCTGGACGGATATCCCCGGCGCATCTGACAGCGCACGGTACAAGGCGCTGGGCAACAGCGTGGCCATCCCCTGCGTGGATTTCGTGATGAAGTGTATGGCGGACGCCATACGGGGAAGCGATTAAACATAACTTGTCCATTGTGCTTTATTTGCGCCTGCTTCTTCGTTGTACTTGTCAATAGCTTTCCCACCGCGCTTCGGCTATGCTTTGCTTGCCTCGGAGGGAGGCGGAAAGGAGCACACCATGGAGGAAAAGAAAAACCTCTGCGCACCCATTCCGCTGTCGCTGCACCAGCGGCTGCGTGCGGAGCAGGAGCAGCGTGGACAGACGCTGGCAGACTACATCACGGACATACTCAACGAACACTTTGAAGGAGGAGCAAAAAACATGGGCAATACCAATCGCACCATCGCCTTTCAGGTACCGGAGGAGCTCTTTGACCGGCTGAAGGATTACCTCGCCAAGCACGGCTTGAAGCAGAAGGACTTCATTCTCGGCCTCATCGAGCGGGAGCTGAACGACGCAGTGGATGCGGAATAACAACATGCAGAGCCGCAGGCGTGTGCCTGCGGCTTCACTTTTTGGAGGAGAACTATGTACCTATACCCTGAAAATCTGACGGCTCGCCCAATGCTGTGGCTGTGGACGCTGCGGGACGTGGCGTTCATCGGCGTCGGCCTGCTGCTGTCGGTATTGGCACTGACGCAGGCCGGCACTATGGTCCCATTGGTGGTCACAGCGGCACTGGCCTTTCTCTGCATTCGGCACGGCGGCGTCAGCATGCTGGACTTTCTGCGCTACGCCGCAGCGTTCTTCTTTTTCGGCCGGCAATACTACGAATGGAGGGAGCAGACATGAGAAAGAAAAAGTCCACCAGGCAGCTGGTGGGCATCGAGAGCATAACGGACAGCAGCGTACAGACGGCAGACGGTGAGCTGTCGTTTTACTTTGTGCAGCCCACTAACCTGAACGTGCTGCCGGAGTCGGGTGTCCACACGAGGGTGACAGCACTGCTGAATGTACTGAAGGCCTCGGCAGAGATGGAGCTGCTGGCGTTAGACGCTAAGGAGTCTTATCAGGATAACCGGCTCTATTATCGGCGCAGAACAGAGGAGGAAGGCAATCCCGCTATCCGCGCTCTGCTGGCGCAGGACCGGCGGCATCTGGACGATGTGCAGACCATGATGGCATCATCCAGACAATTCTGCTTTGTCCTGCGGCGCAGAAAGACGGACGGTGCGATCAACCTCGCAACAGTGGAACAGCGGCTGCGGGACAGTGGCTTTACCGTTCGCCGAGTGGAAGGAGCGGAACTATTGGAGCTGCTTGCGATTTATTTTGAACAGGACGCCACCCACGAGGCGTTTGACCTCATAGACGGTGCGCATTGGCTGACGGCGGAAATGGAGGAAGAAAATGCGGATTTTGAAAGTTGAACCGGGCAAAGCACCCTATGTGAAGGATATGAAGGATGGGTTGGAGGCGATTCAGCAGGAGGTGCAGGGACTATTCCAGCCGGTATATGTGGAGGATGGCGTGATCCTCTGCTGCAATGAAGAGGGAAAACTCAATGGCATGAAGCCCAATCGGTGGCTCGAGGATGATATTATCTGCGGGCCGTTTTTCCTGGTGGGGGATGACCACGAGGGCGGCTTCTGTTCCCTGACAGACGAGCAGTTGGATCGGTACACGCAGCGGTTTCGGGAGCCAGGGCAGTTTACCGGCCACGAACCGGAGCTGGAGCCGCGCATGGAATTTTTCTGCTGGTGAGGTGGATGGCATGAAAAACCCGTTTCACAAAAAGGAGATCTCGCCGCAGGAGACATTTATCCGCTCCTTTCTGGATTGCATCGCACCGGGCGTGGTGAAGTTCGAGGTGGATCACTACATCTTCGGCAATACCTACCGCTGCGTCTGGGCACTGCGGGAATATCCCGCCAGCACCGAATCTCAGGCCATCCTGCGGCACTTGGGCGAAAAAAGCGGCGTGACGCTGCGGATATATTGCCGGCAGGTGTCCCCCGGTGAGGAGGACAGGATCATCGACAATGCCAACAAGAAGAACAAGCTGGACGGCTCGGATCCTAACAAGCTGCGGCAGGCAGTGGAGGCTGAGAGCAACCTGCGGGATGTGGCAGAGCTGGTGCATAAGATGCACCGTGAGCATGAGCCGCTGCTCCACTGCGCCGTGTATCTGGAGATGACGGCGGACAGCGCGGAGCACCTGCGGCAGCTTCAGACCGATGTGCTGACGGAGTTGGTGCGCTGTAAGCTGAATGTGGACAAGCTGCTCCTGCGGCAGAAGCAGGGCTTTTACTGCGCCAGTCCCGTAGGCTATAACGCCCTTGGCCGGGAGTTCGAACGCGTACTGCCCGCTGGCAGCGTGGCCAATCTGTACCCATTCAACTACTCCGGCAAGACAGATCCCAACGGCTTTTATATCGGCAAGGACAAATATGGAAGCAACATCGTAGTGGATTTCGACCGCCGCGACAGCGACAAAACCTCTGCCAATATCCTTATCCTCGGCAACAGCGGGCAGGGCAAGAGCTATCTCATGAAGCTGCTCATCTGCAACCTGCTGGAGGCGGGAAAATCCGTGATCTCACTGGATGCGGAGCATGAGCTGGAAGACCTTTGTGGTAAGCTGGGCGGCTGCTTTGTCGACCTGATGGCCGGTGAGAAGCGTATCAATGTGCTGGAGGTGCGGTACTGGAATGAGGACACGGAGGCGGACGAGTCCGCGCCGGGGGCTTTCCGCAAGTCCACACTGCTGGCGCGGCACATCTCCTTCTTAAAGGACTTCTTCCGTGCCTACAAAGACTTCTCCGACCCGCAGTTGGATACCATTGAGATCATGCTGTCCAAGATGTACCGTAAATGGGGCATCTCAGAGGAAACGGACTTCCGCCAGCTCAAGCCGGGGGACTACCCCGTCCTATCCGACCTGTATGCGCTCATCAATAATGAACTGGTGAATTACAGGAATAGCAGCCTGTACACGCGGGAGCTGTTGCAGGAGGTGCTGCTGGGCCTGCACTCCCTGTGCGTGGGTGCGGACGCGCCGTTCTTCAACGGACATACCAATATCTCCGACGACAGATTTTTGGTGTTTGGCGTAGGCGGCGTACTGACGGCGGCCAAGAGCCTGCGGAACGCCCTGCTGTTCAATGTGCTGGCGTATATGTCGGACAGGCTTCTGACGGCGGGCAACACGGTGGCGGCATTGGATGAGCTGTACCTGTGGCTGTCCAATCCGGTGGCCATTGAGTATATCCGCAACTGCTTGAAGCGCGTGCGGAAACGGGATTCTGCGCTGATGATGGCGTCCCAAAACCTGGAGGATTTCGACCAGGAGGGCGTGCGGGAAATGACAAAACCGCTGTTCGCTATCCCGCCCCACCAGTTCCTGTTCAATCCCGGCTCCATTGGCAGGCGGTTCTACATGGATATGCTGCAGCTGGACGAGGCAGAGTTCGAGCTCATCCGGCGCGCACGGCGAGGCGAATGCCTGTTTAAGTGCGGCATGGAACGGTATCATCTGGAGGTGAAAGCGCCGCCCCACAAGGCTGCACTGTTTGGCACGGCTGGAGGGCGGTGAGAAGATATGTCCTTTGAGAGATACCGACTATACCGCGTCCATCCTCGAGATAGGGTCGGGGCAATTCATCACGGAGGGTGCAGATGGCCGCTTATGTCTTGGAGACAAGGAAGCGCGGCTGCTACTCTACGATGAGACCGATGCAGAGAACACACTGCTTATGCTAAATGAGGAACGTGATGGGTGTTATGCGCTGGTGGATGAAATGTCTCTGGAATACGAAAATGGTGAAGCGGTAAATGAGAGGCCAGACGAAGGACTGACAATGTAGGCCAGTTGTCCTTGCTAAGATTGCGGATATCCATCATAGGTGAGTTCGTCGGAGAATTTCTTGAAGTCAAAATCCGGTTTGTGCATGCCGCGCTCAAACATGAGGACAATGACACGCCGGACGATTTCTCTTAATTCAAATAGCTGTTCATCCTTTACCCGTTTGCCTTCGTGAACATATTTTGAACGCATATCATAAAGCTTTTTCATGCGAGCGAAAAGGCTTCGCGCTTCCTCCCTGTCAGTAGACAAAAACATTCCGGTGCCCCGGCTAATCCTATATGACAGTTCGTTATTCCCGCCAAAGAGCATCTCTAAAACAACCGAAAGCATGACAAAGGAGAGATTGGCATCGTCAGTTAAGTATGAGCTTAAATAAAGATGCTTCATCTGGCGAAATTTTGCATTATGATGCCCAGAATGGAAGAGATTTCTATGCTCATTGAGCCATGCATTGAAGTTAGAGCGAGCATCGTCAGTAATTTCGTATGGCTTCTCTGGCCAGTAAGTTCCGTGTTGCCACAAGAAGGTTTCCCCCCTTCCACCATGTTGGATTTTACCATCCTTGAAGCGATATGATAGAGAGTAACAAGAAAAGATGTCAGATGATTGATATAATTTCAAGGCTTCCAAAATGGTATAATCTGACGCAATAGTATCTCTGAATCCCTCAACTTCAACAGATTCTAACACGATGACAGAGTCGTCTTCGGCATCAGAGAGTGGCGTCGTACGGTATTTAAAAGCTTCCCTACAAAAGACCCATTCTCCCTTTACACCATAAACGCTTAAAACCATAGCGTATAGTTCGGAGTATGGAATGGAGATAATACGGCAATTATTGACCGCCAATCCAACTAAGCTTTTAGTGGCGTTTGCAAGAAGGTCTAAAACGACACGATTGCCACTTTGGTTGATGACATATTCCATTTCTTGCGCTCCTCGTTTTTATACTAATTGTTCTGTTGCCGTACCGTCATTATACAGCAACAGAACAATCTCGTAAATAGTTCAAAGGAGGTTGGAGTGAATCAATAAGCCATTTAACTGCGTGATACGCCTCATCACGATCATGATTCATAATATACGCCGCAACAATTCGACCATCTTCAATACCGATAAACTGATTTCTCTCTTTGATTGCATCTTTGATCATTTCATCTGGAGGGAAACCACCTTTATCTCCCTCCGGCAGAAAATCTTTTTCGCTCAAAACTTTACACATACCGTCATAAAACTGTCGCAATTCTATAAAATTTTTCTCTTCTGCATATCTGATAATCATAGAAATCTATCCCTCCAACTTCCGATTTGTTTGCCACATCATAGCACACCCTCAAAAATGTGTAAAGCCAAATTCCACACCGAAAGGAGATCTTAACCTTGAAAGATGCAACACAATTCCATATCCGACCTGCCCGCCCGGAGGAGGCGGGCTTATTTTATACCCCGCACCCCGAAGAAGATAAGCGGCTGGGTACCGTTGGCCATGTCCGGATGGACTTCGGGCGCAGCGGCAATGAATTCTGGCATACATGGTGGCCCCGTGGCCCGGAGGAGCTGAACAGCCCCGCGTTCAAGCTGGAGCTGCAGGAGGCCGTGGACACGCTGCGGAAGAGTGTGCTGAAAAACCGCTTCGCTATGGAGCGCTTCTGCTATGAACACGGCGGGAAAATCGACGGCGGCTGGACACAAAACTACGGTTGCATCGTGGAAACCGAGCATTACCGCTACTGCCTGCGGTGCAATCCGTCCCACGGAGATTACAACTGCTACTGTACGGCCTATGATCTGGATGTCCAGCGGCAGAACATGGCGCGGGAAGAAGCGCCTCACATGGAGATGGGAGGCATGGTATGAGCATGGGAACGGCTTGTGCCAGAGGGCCTCCCGCACTGTCAGACCATTCTAAATCTTTCCGTTGACTTACGGATGGTTGTGTGGTAGTTGTTTGTGCTACCAAAAAAACGAAAGGAGAAACGCACATGAAGAAGAGAATCATGACCCTGATGGCGGGAATGCTCCTGCTGCTCACAGCCTGCGGGCAGACGAGGGACAACTCCACATCGACGATGCTGCCAGTGGCGGCGGTGCAGAGCGCAGCACAAGGTGTGGCTGGTGTAGCGGACAAGACGGCGGACAAGGCTGAAATGCCGCAGAAGGAGGAAAAAACCGAAGGCAGTGCGGATGCGCTGCTGCCTGTCGAGCGGGCGGGTGCGGAGAATGTGGATAAAGCCACGGAAAAGCAGCCTGCATCCGCTGAAACGGCACCGCCCGCTGCACCGAAAGAGCCGGCAATACCCGCGCCTGCGCCGGAGGATAAACCTGCTCCCGCACCCACGCCGGCACCTACACAGAAACCGGCAGAGGAGAAACAGGAAGAACCTACGCCCGAACCTGCACCCGCGCCTGAACCTGCCGCCAGCGGGAACATCTACTCTATCGCGGAGG
>ERZ780075.668-NODE-668-length-15089-cov-10.915059_pt1 | contig 15089 bp, 8 predicted proteins | sample MGYA00511839_ERZ780075 | MGnify/ENA primary metagenome ERZ780075 (study PRJEB29588, sample SAMEA2155953) | human gut metagenome | biome: human gut; feature: human-associated habitat; material: faeces | place: Denmark | collected 2008/2010 ...
TGATGCCTAAAGCCATCCATCTACAGATATGCCCGGTCTGTTCTTTGCGTTCCATATTGTTTACTACTATTATTTACATTTTTATTTTTGTTTTTAACTTTGGATTTTCTCAATCAAAGAAGCTAAAACTTTACTATTTACATGTTCTATTTTTCTTCCTGCTAAGAGTATTGCTGCTTGTCTTACTATATTGACTATCATACCACCTGAAAGTTCGATTTGAGCCGCTGTTGCAATAGTTCCTTCTGCATCTTCACCAAGCCATTCTTTCGGCAACACAGATTGCCATAGAGCGGAGCGTAATTCTTCCGTAGGAATTGGGAAATATACTACAGATTGAAATCGACGCAAGAAAGCTTCATCTATGTTTGACTTTAAATTTGTCGCCAAGATAATAGTACCAGGAAAATCTTCTATGCGCTGTAAAAGATACGCAACCTCTTGATTGGCATGTCGGTCGTTGGAAGAATTAGAAGATGAACGTTTCCCAAAGAGGGCATCTGCTTCATCGAAAAACAAAATCCAGTTTCTATTTTCAGCAAGGTCAAAAAGCCCAGCAAGATTCTTTTCTGTCTCGCCAATGTATTTTGACACTATCATCGACAAATCTACCCGATAAACATCCATGTTGTTCTTTTTCCCAAGTAGTGTTGCCGCAAGAGTCTTGCCTGTTCCTGGTGGTCCATAAAACAAAGCACGATAACCTGCTTTGAGGATACGCTTCATACCCCAAGTTTCCATGATAGTGTGTTGATGCTCTATCCATGAGTTTATTCCATTCAAAGATTCTAATGTATCATAATCCAAAAACATATCATCCCAATCTAAAGATGTGCTTATACGTTTTGCAGGAAATCCGATACTATAGTCTGGCTTATACTCTCTACCGAGAAGTACCAAACTTAGAAATTCGTCCGAAACTCGTAGTTGTCCGCTAAGGAATGGTTCTCCATCATTTGCTCCTTCTAATCGTAATATATTAGATGTGTAGAACCAATAATCACGTTGAAACATACGAATGACATTGCAACGTTTAACAGGATCGTCACCTGCAATTATAAAAACCGCAGTTTCCCCAGTTGGAAGGAATCCACCATGTGACAATCCCTTCCAACCACCGAATTGGGTAAATGGTCTATCCAATGCTCCATTTTGGAGAAAAAGGCAATCAAGTGCTTGTGGTTTGATATGTGGCATCAAGGCAAGCATAATGATTACTCTTTCCTCAAATGTTATATTTGGATGATTTGTCATTTTCTCCAACCATTTCCCTGTAGGTTGTTTTACGCAGTCCATTGACAGATTTTCAAAACCTTGGTGTTGAAAATATACCCCAATAGCAACGTTTAATACGGCTTCAAACCATTCAATATGTTCATTCATACCAATATGTTTTAATAACTATTTGCCTTAGCTCCCATAACATCAGCTTCATGTTCAAGAGCAGCATTATCATTTACAGGCATTCCGTTTATCTCAGTCGTAGGTGCAACACGCCCTGCCATCTGTTGCGCCACATGCCATGCCTCATGTGGAAGATGACGTTCTTGACCAGGTGCCACATAAATGTCCGTTCCTTGCGTATAAGCATAAGCTTGAACAGCAGCAGGCTTGCTTGAACCATAATGCACGCGAACATCATCCATAGAATAGCCAGACAAGTTCTCTATTCCTGCTTTCAAATTATCAGGCAGACCTGTTCTGTTCTTTTTCTGCACAAGAGTACGAGACGCTTGTTTCTTATATGTTCTTTCTGCTTTCATAACTTCTTATTTTACAGATTAATACTTATTATTCATTATCAAATTCTTCTTTATTCCGCCACTTAACATAGATTGGCTTTTTCAACCATGGTAGGCGTATTGTCTTATACGACCACGGTAGTGAGTCCAGCAATATGTCATAAGCTTTGTTATCAACAGTCAACACCCACTTCTTATCTTGTTGTTCCAAAAATCCGTCTCTTTCAATAAAACTCCTTTGGAATCCACCGACAGAAGTATTCTTTAACTTTATCCAATTGGCTTTTACCCCAGATAACATTGATTCTATCGTCTCAACTTCTTTTTGTGTCAATTCAATATTCTTTGGCAAAGGAACATTGAAAGGACAAGCAACTAAAAGCCGATTGAAAGCTAACTCTGTTTCTTTATAGAGTCGCTCTTCCGCAGTAACAAGTCGTTGCAGTATAAATATTGCTCGAACTTTAGCATCTATATTCTTAAACTCATTTTTTTTCTCATTTAATAAGTCAAGCATGCCGAACAAACGCAGTAGCCATGGAGCGAATAAACACAAGCCAGCATTACCTATTGGTAAATAATTTGGTTTTGGCATTGATTCTAAATCGACTTCTTCAATATCGCTAATCTTTAATTCTGAAAGGATGTTTGTTACAACTTGTTCCAAGACGACTGACTCTTCTTTAAGTCCGTTGCGTTCAGCAACATCCTTCAATCCAACGATATAATCTTTCGCAATATCCATAATCTTGTAATTATACCAATCATCCTTGCTATGTCTTGCTACAAATAAGACAAAAGCATGAGAGATTAGTTTTTCTGATACCATATCAGATATTTGCAATTTCTCAGTCAACTGTTTCAAACTTTCAGCCCAAGAATAGGATATTCGGGCTATAAGTATTAGCCAATCTTCAATATCTATCCATTCAGTAAGCTTCTGCACCTCAAAAGTATCGGAAGCATACATATATTCAATAAAATCCCAAAAGACAAATTGTTGCCAATGAGTATAATGACGCAATAGGTGTCTCTTTTCTGTGTCACTCACTTCTGAAGATGACAACCATTTTGCCAACATTTCAAAATCTCCATTGCAAAGAATAAGGCACTTAGTCGCAAAATGATTAATATTGTCCAATTCAATATTAGCCTTTCCCTCATAAGAGACGTTTCTCGATAATACTATATTTTCATTTAAGCAATCTGCATTTGCTCTTAATGTCACCTGCTTTTCGTAACTCTTAGTATCAACAAGATGTTTCTCTAAATCTTTTAGAACCCTTGCTTCTATACCTGCAAGACCACTTTGCATAATGATATTCTTTTCCAAACAAGATATGACGAATCCTGCAATATCTTTAAAGTTTGTCAAGAATTTACCAACAAGTAAGCATTCATTCACATATTGAAGCATCAGCAATGTTAACAGACTCTCTGCTGACAAAGACCCTGCTAATAATGCGTTTTTATTTACCCATTGATAGATTACATTTCCGATATGAACAAATGCCTTAGCTATTTTTATATCTACCGATACGAACACTTCCTTTAGCATTTGGAAATCAACAATGTCGTTCCAAATAGAAAAGGTATTCTCAGTCAGAGACATTTGCCACAAACTCATAAAGGTTTGTGGTGCATTCTCTGCTAACCAAGCCAACACCTGCCGTTTCATAGAAACATTGTAATCTGAACTTTGTAGCCACTCAGTCAGTAAATACTTATCGTTCAAACTTTTTTCAAATGCTATTCGAGCGGCATTATATGATGTATCAATACAAATATTCAGCCCTCTTAAATACTCCTGCATACGAGCAAACAATACAGCAATTGTATTGTTATTCCCTAATGATAAAAGAGAATACACATTTGTCGCATTATACAAACGTATTATCTTTTCCATCACATTGTGAGCATTTTCAACACAAGCAATATTTGCTATAAATGTCAAAGAAAAAGTAATATCTTTATTTTGACCATTAGGAATAAGCTTATCCTTAGTAAACGGCACAAGTTCTTCTATTGTTTCAATGTGCCATTCACTTTTGATTAATTGCTCTATAATTCTTTGAATGAGAACTGTTTTTGAAATAGAACAAATTGATGCCACATCAGAAACATGCAAAACAAGCCAATCAACAAAGAGTACGAATGATGATGAGAACCCAATCTTTATTACGTCTTCTGCCATTTCCACAATTATCGTTCTCAACACTGTTGTGTCAAGCAACTCAATGACCTGCGTCAATATTCCCTTTTCATTTAACGTTCTGAATATAATCTCCGCTTTGCCAGTATATGCATCTAAGCACAATAATAAAAGATTGCGTTTTGCTAATATAGACAAGGAGGTGTTCTCTATGATAGCATGTATATTGGCAACGATAACCTTGACATCATTAGATGTGTCGTATGTGAAAAATGTAGGAATATATTCAGTATAAGCTACATCTATTATATTTTTTCTCGCCAATACAGTAAGCACTTCAGATATTGCATAAGAAGTGTCTTTGTCTTTTCTTGTTTTATTCCATCCATCAAAGCTTACGCCTTTATAGATAACTGTGTAGATATTGCATACGATTTCCATTACCAATTCCATTCCACGAATAGAATTGTCTGAAACAAGCCAATGTGCAACCAAATTCTTGTAAATATTCTTTAAATCTACAATACCGATCTTGCACATCCATGGTATTTCTTTTGCTACTTCATTAAGGGATGAATATATGGACGAAAGCAATGAATATTCATTATATGATACAACAGAAACCAATGTGAACACATTTTCTGTGCTCACAACCTGTAGTAAAAATTCTAAGACGTTTATGTTTTTGACTTCTTTTAGACAACAAAGCACCTGCTGCGGTTGCGTCATAATTAACAATGTCAAGAATTCTCTTTTCTGGACTATGCTAATCATGTTGTCCATTAACCAGGTCTCAAATGGCTTTATCATTTTCAAGAAGTCACCTACATCAACAAAAACATCGTTTTTATCTAATTCATTATAATTATCTGTAATTTCTTTATTGTAGTTCTCCTCACTTTTTAAAAGCGACAACTTTAGTAGAATCTCGTAAATCTCACGACTGAAATAATCAGAGTTAATTGGTGAGCCATCCTCGTTCAACGCTTGATTATGATATAGCAAGTTCAATACGTCATAACAATAATCAGTACCAAACACTTCCAATAAAAAGCGCATGGTAAGTTCTCCTTTTGAAAGGTATGCATATACAGAACGCTTGCGGATAAAAAACAAGAATCGTTCATGTAAGTGTATGATAAAATGTTGCTTGTCACCAAACATTGCCACGCCATTGAATGGATAATATTCTATTAACCACAAATATAGATGATGCCAATATTCTGGAATATCAACATCAGCATGACTTTCCGTTTCTGCAACAATAATACTATGAACACTCTCTGAATCAAGCAATAATGCCAAATCCTTTATATTGTCTTCTGTCGTTTCACGAATGAAGCGAAGAACAAGCTGGGGGCTTGTGTCTAAAACCACAGCAAGACATCTTTGTTTCTCGTAATATCCAAATGCTGTAGATTTCAACCAAGACAAAATCAGATTCCATCCAGTTTTCTCATTCTCATCAACAAACTGACGTGGTATATGCCTTGCCAATAATGGATTGTCCGTAACATATCCCTGCAGAAAACGCATACAATCAAAATTCCGAATAGTCCAAACTACTATATTTTGATTGTGTTCACTATCTTTTCCGACAAACCAATGAGTAAGTAATCTATTTAACTGCCACTTGTCAAGCTGTCTTGTTAACCGCTCAAAACAATAGGATGCGCTAAAGCATAATCCAAATACTGATTCTTCATTTTTGAAAAGCATAAGATCTTCAAAAAGGTCAAAATCATGCATACTCCATTCTGGAAGACAGAATCCATATTTTAAGTAATGAATCAGATTGTCCAAACGTTTCCTTTGGACAGAAGAAGGATTATCATTTAAAGAAATTGACAGTATTATCCTTTCAAGTTCAGTACGCAAACGCTTAGGAAACTCAGAATAGAAGTCCTTTTGCTCAATAGAGCCAATGTTTAGGTTTAGAGTATCAACCTCTATATACGAATCTTTTTTATCATATTTACCAAGACATTCCTCTAATATTTTTGTAAAACAAGATTGGCAAAACTCATTCCAATTCGCATAAAGTCCTTTAGCGAATTGCTCATCCGCCATCTTGAAATGGAATGATATTTTGCCTACATGAATCATTATGTATCTCCTTTATTTTTATCTGTATCTTCTTCGATATTGCCCCCAACAGTAAAGTCTGTAGTCAGTATTTTCATCATGTAACTTTGATAGCCTTTCTGAACTTCAGAGGTGTTGCTTCCATCAAGTCCGTCACGCCACAAATGGTAACACTCTTCAAAATACTGCATTTGTTGCGCTCCTAACCAATAAGCCTCCATCTTTAGGTGTGCAGGAAGTAAGGAACGAACCAATTGCAAGCATTTGTTTCGGAATTGAGGAGAATGAGTCCTTGCTGTCCAACCTGTAAAGACTATAGTCACCGTAAATGGTTCTGATGGAATGAAAAGATTTTTTTCTATCACATACATCGCCTCGCAAAGATTATTCAATTCTTGTAAATAGCGACATAGTGTATTCGCCCAGCCATTCAGTTTTTCCTTGTCTTCTGAACGTCCAAGATTCATCCATTCACCATCTTCCTCATTGCGGAACACCAATAAATATTCACGCTCAAGTTCCACTATCTTGTAATTGTTGAGATTGATTCCATTACGGAATAATCCACCACTGATGAAATTCGTGTTGAATATCGGTAAATTCTTACGTATATATTTATATCTCAACTGCTTTTCTTTTTCTGTAGATGGAGCCTTGTTTGGAATGATAGGCATAACCGACTCTTCATCAAGCATCTTCTCATCTATCAGCATAGAGTTGAGCTTGTCTCTAAAATGCTTGCCTTTACTACTTTCCCCCATAATGATTAGATTATGGCTTGGCAACACATTACCAACAGACACTTGCTCGTTATTTCGAAATCCAAGAAGAAGTGATACATATTGCTTTATGACAGCAACATTTTTTACTGACCGTTCATCCATTATATCCATAGCCTTGAAACGGTCACGAGTCAGAATTGGCAATGCTTGCAAGAATTTCATTCTGCGACGTATCATCTCTGTCTCCATCTCACCATAACTGCCAAACTCGTATTGCCACTTTTGTTCGCTATCTACACCATACAGGTTATCAAGAAAATCAAGATAGCGTAGTTTCATTTTTGTGTTCACACCATCCTCATGCAAGGACAACAAAGTTTTCACGCTATCTAATTCTCCTAAACCTCTTTCAATGACTTTATCGAACAAAGCAAGATAGCTTCCAAAGTTCTTTACGTCCTCTTTTTCTTCATTGGTCATATTTTTAGTGAAGTCCTTTTCGCTTGTCTTGTAACAACGAGGAAGGTCATTTTTTATAGGATAATGCTCATACACGTCTCTGTATGTAGCTTCACGCAAGATTTCTGTTGGGCTGTTCTCCCAACTTCCATCTTTAGTTTTGTGTTCCTGTAAGTAGAAACGCATTCTTGATGTACTCTTCGTAAAATAGAAAGCACGTAACTTCTCCTTGAAACGGTTGAAATCTATTGCAACCGTTTCATTACCCACTCTAACCTTTATGAGACTAAGGTCGTTGGGAATTTCCAACTTATAAATTCCCTTGAAATCATTTTTCCTACGGTATTCACAGATTCCGTCTGGAGTATCTTCATAGAAATAACAGGTCTTGAAGTTTTTAACTCCCTTAATGTCCATCAATATGTGATACAGTTCCGTTTCAGTTTTCTTTTGCGTTGGAATACTGACACGAACATCCTCAACGGCTCCGTCATACCACTCATCAGGACTTAGTACAGCGAAATCATCTTGTGGCTTTGCCTCTATTTTCACTGCCCCAGCAATATAGGACATGGCAGTATGGAAAACCTGCACCAATACGTCGATAGCATCCACGTCTGTTTCAAGTTCTATATCAGCACTAAATAATAAGTTTTGAGGCTCAACGATACTCACTTCACCTATGTTTTCACACAGATTACGATGTTTATGGAAAAAACATCTTACTCGTTTAGTAATGTCAGTACCTTTGAAAAATGGAGACAAACGTAAACGGACATGATATATTCCATGCTCACAGTCTGTTTCAATACCAACATTTTCCACAGCAGGGAAATGTGCAAGAATCAACTTACGATAATCATCCGTAGTTACAGGTGAGGTAGGATATACTTCATTGTCTGGAAACAAACCATACTTTTGAATGGAATATTTGCCATTAGTATCTGAAAGATAGTCTTCCAGTTTAAAACTAAGCTTATACGACAATTCGGTCAAGGCATAATTGGCCACATCTGCAATGGTCACACCTGGGTCATGTGGATTGAAGTCAGTCCACACATCCCCAGATAGTCCTTGTATTTCTTGAATGGTTCTCTTTTGCAATTCGGCATAGAGTTCATCTTCTGACTGCCTGCTAATATATATACCATTGTCGCTCATTGTCGTATAGTTTATGGGTTATACACTATTTGTGAAGTTCCAAATTTTCTCTATTCGATACGCTATGTCCTTCACTCCTTTTTTATCTCCTTTACTTCGCATTTGCAGAAATAGTTGGTCATCTTTATAATACCAACGTATCTTGATGTTTCCCGACCATCCCCACCAATGTTTTTGTGGTGATAGGATTTTTCTATCATTACCACTACAATGTGAGGCTGTCGCCACGCACATGTCATAGGAATCTTCTCGTTTATTGTAACATGAAGCATAAACTCGATAGATTCTGCAGCCATCAATTTCTTTATCTACAGCGGACTCTACAGGTAATTGATACCAATCGCCATCTGCCGGTATAGTCAAGTACGCATCAAGCGAAGTTTCACTTGCTTGCTCAGGCTTTATCCTCTCTTCTGTATTATCTTCTTTTAGAGATTCATTCTCTGGCATATCAGTAGCAAACAACGGTTTGTCATCTACGATGTTGACTACAGAATCTATCAGAAGCGCAAAATGCTCTTCTGTCGGAACATTTCCTTTGCGGAAATAGTTCTTTAGTTCTTCTCTATTTTTCTTGTTGTCGCTCATACTCTAACCAATTATAAAGTTTGTACCAATACTTGAATCTTCAATTCCTTCACCAGCATCGGTGATTACGATATTTATATCCTTGGGATAAAGGATACCGCTTTCAGTACTACTGAGGTAATACACATCTTCGAGTTTACCCTTGGCATCATAAGATGGCTTATTGTGTCCTCCTTCGATCGTTAAAGAGACACAACGTTCTATACCTTCGTCATTCACCAACCATGCTTTCAGTTCCTCATATGAGTAGCGTTTGCCGAGTTCTGGTAGTTGCGCCTTGACGAACCACGGCACAAAGAAATTGTAGATACGTCTGTATAGTCTCCTCCGCGCTTCATCTGCATCACCATCTTTCTTTAATATAGCCGTCATGTTGATTGTTATCGTCTCGTATGTAGGGTTAACCACTCGGATCTTGGCAAAAGGTGAAACAAAACTCTTTATATATTGTTCTATCTCTACCAATTTCCAATTTGGTAACTGTGGCAACACACGCTTCTCGGGATGAGGGAACACAACTATACGGACATCACTGCTATCTTTAGCCACAGGTATGCAACAAACTTTTTCGATGTCATCAAACCGCTCTAATATCATTTTCTCATAATCACAGCCATTCAAGGCACGATTGCGGGTTGATATGCGAGTAGTAGTTCTTATTGACATCGTTTTTTCATCCTCGGCAAGTTTTCCACCAAAGCCATCTATAGGTTGACTTACTTCCAACACCCTTGGGTCTTCAATAGCCAAGGCAGATATTGAATCCGCTGGTAGCTGCCTACCATCACCATTTTCACATTGCACCTTGAAACAGTTCAGGTATATACCATCGACTATGATGTTGTTGGGAGATACATCATTTTCAAAACCAATTCTTATCCAAACCTCGTTACTTGTAAACAGGCATTTGTTAGTGTTGTCATAAGTGTTTAGCACCATGAATCCACTACGTGTCAATCCGTTTGTGTCTTCTTGCAAGATGCACTCCGATGGGAAACGTTTCCATTGGCTTTCACCACAATTACTATACTCGATAACGGATGCGCCACTATCTTTGACAGAACCTATACGACTACCATATTTCGCATACCGCAGATTGAAATAGAACCTAATTTGCTTAACATGGTCTATTTCTGTAAGATTGAGATATACGTAATGTTTGCCAAGGTCGGGAAGTAGTGGTATATTGCCATTTTCCAACTCAACTTTCTCATATCCATTGGTATCATTAATTCTATATAATGTACCTTTTTCACCTAAACAATCTACTGCCGTATAAGACAATGTTGTATCTGCAAGCATCGGCATTATAGGCATGTTTGGTACAGGTTTCTGATTTCTTTCCTTAGCCTTGCTGTTATGTACCATCACCTCTGCAAATTGCTTACGATACACATCCATACCAAAGCCAATGCTTGGCTCACTCAACCGTATGCGATAGAATCCGTTTGCCTTCTTGGTATAAGCATACGAGTCGTTTGTTCCCAATAGTGAATTGTCGGCAATATTTAAAGTCAACTCCACATCTTCCTTGACATTTCTGTTCTTGTCTGTTTCAAACAGTTGAATAGGGGAGTTGCCGCAAACATTCCATTGACTATTTTCCTGCCACTCGCAGATAGCCTTAAAACTGCCATTTTTTATAGGCTGCTCTAAGTCATAGTCTTTATATAATAAGGTGTAGCCACCATTAGGTATTTTGTTCCATGTTCCTCTCAGAACCACGCTCTGAATTTTCTTCACTGCCAGTTCTTCATTACCGAAAATGAACCACGAACCTTTTTCGCCTGTTGTACCAAACGGATAGAATGGTTGTGTGGAGTCCATTTCGCCAACTTCACTATACAGGCTAAAAGTACGGATGTCTGAAACCTCTACCTTTATTTGAATATCCCTAAACAGGACACTTGCCATTTCTGTAACGTTGATAGGCAAATCATTGACGAGTATGCGCACTGTAGGATATGCCGTATCTATACCATGAATGTCTTTGCTACAAACAGAAAGAGGATTATCTCCATCTGCTATTGTAAATGTAAACAACAGACATTCTTCTTGCTTATTGTAAACAACAGAAAGTTCTCTCTCCGTCCAACCGTCCTCGTTGCTTATAAACAAACGAAATGTGGTGTTGTCTGCAACCGATTGCGCCAAATCCATTCTTCCTGCCATCATAAAGCGAAGAGACACATTTCGTGTTCCCTCTGCAAGTAATAGCATAGGAGAGGCTATAGCCCAACCTAACTCTTGCTGCTTGTTGGCAGGATTGTTGTTTTTGAAGAGCACGCCATTATCCTTACCTTCAAGGGCTATAGGGGCAGTGATTACTCTTGTTCCTTGTTGAAACAGAGTATGTGCAGATTCGAGTATGGTTGGAACAACATATGCTTTTTCTGCAAGAGAATAATACTGCGTATTTCCTTCCGTACTTTCGCCTGCAACAAAACGTGTACCCATTGGAAGTGAAAACGTCTTGTTTACCATCTCCGTATTTGGATGCAAGATAACGTATGCACTATCTTGAATAGCATCTTTCGGTGTCGCCTTTAATATCTCATGGAGATAGAAGCTTGGTAATTCCTCTAACTTATGATTAAACCGTTTCGCAATGCGGCAGTAGTTTCGTACAAAAGTAAGAAGCAGTGCTTGGGCAGCATCCATATCGCCGCTATTCTCTATCTGCTCCATATAAAAGTCGAACTTCGATTGAATATCCGCTACAGCACCGAGCATCGAGAAATAGGGACGACTATTCTCGTCCAACAATCTTTGGATGAAGTTACGCCTACGAGGAGAAGAATTTGCTATCGGGAGAGACTTTTCAAGTTGTTCTTTTATGCTTTCCGCAATACGAATAGCTGATGTTGGCACACATTCCGTATAAGCATAGTTCAAATAGATAGACAATCTACCTATCCATCCCTCAATCTTGCCTCGAAGGTCTTCTGTATATTCATTCTGCAATGTTGTACCGCAACCATTGGCAAATGAGACTGCATACTTTTTCAGATTTTTATGGCGAATATCCAACAGAACTGTAAGGACATGATTGTGCCATAAGGCAGAGATTTTTTCATGGTGGTCTTTATCGTTGTCATCAGATGACAATTTGCCATCTGATGACATTAACCAATGGAATATCTCATGCCAGCCAGATTCAAGCGCATGGAAGTTTTGAAGTTGAGTCTTGTCAACTTCAAACTCACAACGTATAGAATCTTTTAATCTGTATGGATTGTTTGTTGACATTTTATATGTTTAAATAATTACCTTGGCTTTTTTGGTTTCTTCTCTTTAGTAGAGAAACTGCTTTTTTTTCTTTTGGATGCAACAACACTTTTTCCCCCTTTTAGCTCCTCTTTTAGCTTCTCCATTACCCTTTTAGGTCCTGCATTTCGAAGCTTTGTATAGGCTGACTTCAGAGGGCTACTAAAACAGCTATAATCATAACTATGATCCTTAAAGATTATTTCAAGGGCAGCAAACGTTGCTTCACCTATACCATTCTGTAAAATGAGTATTCTTTTTGTAGAAACAGGATCTACACTGTATGCCGTTGCAAACTCTTCCATAATTGTTGGGTCTATCCAAGGGTCGGTACCCTTTGCCTTTGACAACGAAGGTTTATAGTCTGATCTTTGCTCACTCATATTGTCAAAGAAAATTGCCTTATTCTTAATTGTTTCGGCAGAAGATGGCCGCTTATGTATAGATGGTATCGTTGAACTCACATTGTTACCAGTTTCTACAAGTTCATTATTCAAGTTTTGTGCCAACAAACTTGCTTCACAAACGAACTTACAATCCACATAATTGTCCTCGATAAAATAATTATCCAAACTTTTATCTACCTCCTCAACTTTGACCTCATAGTTAACCCAATGTTTACCTTGGTTTACCCATTCTTTTACAGGACTTTCAATACTTCGTTCATGCTCTTTGTTTGCGGCCGCTGTTATAGGGAACAAATTATAAGCCTCCCCAGGTCCTCCTACATTGTCATTTAGCAAATGTCCTTTTATATATTTTTTATCATTTGAATTATTGGGATTCGTAACTAACTTTCCCATTAGTTCCTTTAAAGCACTAAGTTTCGGCGGACCACCTTGTTGATGTTCTGGGCCAACAATAGCTTTCATGTAAACTCCAACAGTACTTCCTCCGATTGTATCTGTTCTCCAATCAACCATGGTTTCATGTCCATCTAAAGTACCGTTTGATAATGAAACAAGCTGTAACGGAGCTTTTGTACGGGTTGGAATAACCCTTGATAATTTTCTATTTTGTATTGTTGTGTACATAACCAATATGTATTATTATTGAAATATAACCCCACATGTTATAGAATTGAATGTCATTCCAAGGAAAGATATGCTTCTATGGTCTTTACTCATCTGATAGGGTTCTTTAGTTGGAGTCCAACAATAACGACCATCAATTAGTTGCTTGGTCATTATTCTCTGTTTTTCAGACAACTCTAAATCTATATTTTCTATAGAATGAGAATCGAAGCCAAAAATACCATCCCCGTGTTCATAGTCACCTTTTACATTCGTGAGTTCTCCCAAAGTTACTTTTCTCAAATGGTAACATTCTGCAAATGCACCTTCATCTATAGCAGAAACATTCGGAGCACAAATTTCTTCCAAATCCACACAGAAGAGTAAGGCATTCTTTCCAATTTTTGTCACATCAGGCAAAGTAATAGACTTTAATGCCTCTAGTCCTCCTGATTGGTTGTTCAAACCATTTGCAGGAATTTCCTTGCATCCTATCAAGGAAAGGTCAATGCTACCATCTGTTCCACCATTCAAGGCTTCACGAATAGCATCAAAAACTTCTTTGCCTGCATTAGGTGCAAGAATGAGCTTAATGTCAGTTTTTCCTTCTGTCAATTCTTTCTTAATAACGTTTTCTATTTCTGTAGCAGTCATGTTATTGGCATCAATAGCATAGGCATTCAGCGCATAGCTTATGCCATCTTTGGTTACCTGGTCAAACTCATAATCCACTAAAGAGTACTCTCCAGATTTTACAGAAACAGTTGAGTAGTAAGTGAAATGACCATATAAATACACATTCCCTTTAGCATCAGGCGTAAGGGTATAGGTGCAGTTTATATTGTCTAATATGTTGGCTGGAGCAAAATTCTTGACAGTCACAGTAATTGGCTTCCCTTGATTTATAGCAGGATTCGTTGCAATGCGCAAGCGTGAATAATTGCGTGTTGTCTTGGCAAAAGATACATTTATACCCTGACCATTACCAGTGATTTGGGCTTTTCCCTCGATGTATTCATCCGTTCCAGCAACCTTACCTTCTTTCAAAACTAATTCGCCGGCTTCCCATTTGTAGTTAGGGGCATAATATACATGAGGAAAGATTGGCACTTCGTCTATTTTATAAGACAACTCGCCACTTGTCAATTCCCAGCTACTGCCATTATATTTAAAAGCAGCATACTTAGTCCCTAAAGTCTTACTGGTCATCTCCAGAAGCAACTCATCTCCTTCAGCCCATGAAGTCTTGCCTTCATCAGGTGTACCAATAGCACGAGTCTGTGAATCTCCGAATGCCGGAAATTCACCAACAACCAACTGTACGTTGCTCTTGCCTGTTGTTGCGGTTGTTTCTTCTATATCACTTGTGCATGACGCCATTACTATAGTAACGACAGCCAGCATGATGTATTGAAATATCTTTTTCATATTCTTTCCTCCAATTATTTGAGATCTTCTTCGTTGTTACTGTCCCAACCTTTCAAATCATCTACGCTGATTCGGGTTAGTTCCACTTTGTCTTTTCCTACATTGAGTTCGTAGATGTAGCGATAGCCTTCTTGAAAGTTCGTATCTGACCTCATTTTTGCATGGAAGTTTTTGTCGCCTATCTTGAATTTCACGAAAATATCGTCAGTTTTGTATGAACCAGGGATAACGATTGCTGAAAACATATCGCCGTCATGCTTACAGGCTTGTACCCAAGCAGGATTAGCAGTAGGTGTACTCATGACAAATTGCCCTTGTCGGTCGTCTCTGTTAAAATCAACACTATTGTGCTTAGAATACACTTGTGGTTCACTAATATCCATATTAGGATAATCTGCAGTTCCAACATGATATACTATTGTAACCAGCGACATGCGATGCTGCATAGGAATTCTTAAATCGTACCGAGGAA
>ERZ780075.672-NODE-672-length-14983-cov-3.640072_pt1 | contig 14983 bp, 8 predicted proteins | sample MGYA00511839_ERZ780075 | MGnify/ENA primary metagenome ERZ780075 (study PRJEB29588, sample SAMEA2155953) | human gut metagenome | biome: human gut; feature: human-associated habitat; material: faeces | place: Denmark | collected 2008/2010 ...
AGGGAACAACTTGTATTGGTCTGCATCCATCAAGATTTTACCAAATGATAATCCCTCAAAAGCATCCTTACCCAAAGCCTCAGTTTGGTCAGTTGCCAAATTCATATTACGCAAGTCTAAGTTGGTATAGCTTGATGGCATATTCTCCAAACAACGAGCGCGTAAGTAATTATACTCTAGTGTCGAAGTTGCATCTTTTGTATTAATCTTCACTGTATTGGTGCCATTTCCTGTGAAAGACTGCAATTCCGCATATTGTGACTTAGCAAATCTCCAGCCAGTAGATGCCAACTCTGAATACTCTTTCAAGATGTCGCCTAACGTGTAGAAACCGACATTATAAATCGTAAAACCACCTGCTACCGCTGGTTTCAAGTATAGCTCTGCCGTTGTTGCATCATAGCTTTCATTCTCAAATAAGAATGTTCTGTACTTCAAAGAATAATCTCCTTCTTTACCTCTATTATCTATAATGCTATATACAACTAAAGTATGACCATTGCTCAAAGTTTTTGTAAATCCCAAGAGATTTCCACCCTTGTTTTCATAATCAATACCATTAGCTGTTATCTTGTTCAATTTCTTAGAGCCATCAACGTTCACACTAGCCTCAATGACAATATATGTTTGAGCATTGGTAAGTTGAATAGCAGCATCGGGAGTCAAAGTCATCTTATACTCTTGAGCAGCAAGATTCTCACCTGAAACTGTAATACTCTTATCGCCTGCATTAAAAGACAATGTTGTAGCATTCTTGGCTTCCATCTTAAGATGCTCAGCATCCAAGCACTTCTCCAACCACTTCACACCGTCAGCTTGCATTGGCAGGCTCATTGCCATCAATGCCATTGCCATTACACCTTTAAGTAAATTCTTCTTCATATTAATCTTCCCTTAAGTTAGTATTATTAGTTATTTTGACCATATTACGGATGCGAGAACACCTTTACGTAAAATCCCTCGTCTAAATCTCAAAAAAGATTCGGACGAGGGATTTCTTAGGATTGCCTCCGAAGAAAGGAGGCGATATTCACAATATATGGTAACGCTTGTCGATGATTACAACTGACTTTATCGATAGAGCATCAAGGTGCTCCAGCCCAACTGGTCGAAGGCTCCAGAGTTGCTACCATATCGGTCATCGCCAGGACCACATTCAGGACGCATCTTGTCTGCCATCTGCTTTACATAGATAAAGCCCGATGTCAAGCCTTTCACCTTGGCATAATGATTATAGTAGATTTCCCAACCTGGGCGAACGCTACCTCGACCACTGTCATCAGCTAAAGAGGTATGGATGGCACTATGATTCTTGTCACGGCAAGTACAATCCACGCAATATTCCAAGCGGTTGAAAGGCATATTGGATGCAGCTACGAGCCACTGACCATTCTTGTTGGCATTGTCTGAGCCATTGCGGAGGTTGCTCAAAGCCACATACTCACCGAGTTTCAATAGCGCATTGTCGTTGGCACTGAAGAAGTCGAGCTTTGCGGCATCGGCATTGAGCTTGTTCTGCTCATAGAGCGAGTAAGCCATCTGCGCTAAGTTAGCGGTCACCATTGCCGACATCTGTGCGTGTCCTTGGTCACGACCACTCTCTTGGTCTTGTGCCAGCATCTCGCCACTACCCAATGGATCTGACAAGAAGTCGCCATTGATCAAATACTTGATGCAGCCATTGCCTGCGCCCTTATAGAAGTAGTTGACTACATAGTTTACCATCTCGCTATTCTCTGTCAAGATACCAATTGCCATATAAGAGCACATGTTCACCAAGTCCCAGTTACTCCATTGGTGCTTGGCACACACATTGGCATCCTTATGCTCCAAGAAGCCCTTGTTCTTGGTGGCGAAGACATCGAGCATCCACTGCTTGAACTTGCCCAAGTCGCCAGCATTCCATCCGTCGTATGCCAACATGATTTCCGCAGCACAAGCAAAGGTATAACCTTGCGCACCTGCTGCCAATACCTGGTTGGCATCATTGGAGGTAATTTTCTTACACTTGTTAGCCCAGGCATTCATAATTTCGATAGACTTCTTGGCATAAGCCTCATCACCTGAGAGTTTCCAAATAAGTGCAGTCTGGTAAGCCGCTGCTGCATCATGCATGGCGTAAGCATAGTTTTCCTTGTCAATACCCGTACCAGTAGGGTCACCACGTACGATGAGTTCCTGTGGCTCAGGCTCACGAGTCAAAGAGGAGTAAGGACTCGTCTTCAAGGCTTGAAATTCCGCTGTCACCTCTGGAATAGTATTGCCTTCCAACTCCGTTTTCACACGAGCGAAATCCTCAGTTGTGTACATAGCACATGGGTGATTGAAAGTATATGTCGCTTCGACATCTGGGTCTGTAGGTTCCTCAGGTATGGTCAAGTCAACCTGTCCAAACTCATTCTCCCTACAAGAGGTTGGCAGCAGCATAAGTGCTGCCAAACCTGTGATGATTAAACTTTTCTTGTTCATGATACTTATTTTTATCAAAATACGTATGTCTTTGCTTGTTTACGGCACGCCTTCGATTATTTCTTCTCGAAAGTCAAGCCATCCACGTTCTTGATATAAGACTCCAGGTCATCCATGCTCTTGAAGCTCTGGAACCAGTAGAGGTTGAACTTCAACTGATGATCCACTGTCTTGATGTCAGCATGCTTCAACTGGAAGACGGTGAAAGAAATTGTCTCGTTGGTTGGGGCGATGCCGCCTGTTCTGAATGCCACCTTCGACAGGTCATATACGAAGACATGGCTACCGTCAGAGCACTTATAGTCGCTTGAGTACTTGTTGTTTCCTCCACCAAGAGCCTTGAAATCCTTGCCACTCTCACTCTTACCCACAACATCGAAGTTGAGGTTGCGAGCTGTTATGCCAGACTCCAAATCCTTGACATCATCCATCTTCACGGCGATGATAGGATAGTTGCCAGCATGGAGAGTTACTGGCAGGTCGTACCACTTGAGGTCTGCACGCTGGTTGGTTGCATTCTGCTTGTATGTGGTGATCGTGAGATAACCGTCATGCCACTCATGAGAAGTAGATGTACCATTGCCACTCTGCTTTGCATCATAGATGCTATAGTGGTTCTCGTTATGGAAGGTCTCACGTATCAAACCCGCAGGGATGTTGAGTTTGATGGTGCTGCTCTTGCCCGTAGCTGGTGTAGTGGCAGTAATCTCCACTGTACCGAAGCCCTTGAAGGTGACGACACCATCAGCCACGGTTGCCACGTTCTCGTCTGATGAAGTCCATACGATCTGAGATGTCGTACATTCAGCAGGAACTGTGGTATAATTCAAACTCAAAGACTTCTCGTTCAATGCACAAACATAGCCCTTGTCGGCAGAGTAGGTCTGGTCGATGGTTACATCCTCTGGCGCTACCACCTTGCGTATGTTCACAGTCTTCTCGCCTACCACGCCAGAACCATCGAGGGCTGTGGCAATCACCTTTACAGGAGTCAAGATTGCTGAAGCCTCCTTGCCAGTCAACACACCCGTCATTGGGTCGATGCTGGCAGCATTCTCGTCATCCACGCTCCACTTCACGGTCTTGTAAGTAGAGTTGTCTGGAGCAATGGTAGCTGTCATCTGCAAGTTGTCACCAGAGTAGATTTCGTCCTTATCGGAAGTCACTGCGATACTAGTAGCTTGGCGCATCTCCTTGGAAACAACGACTTTCAAGTTGGCATTGATACCGCTACCCTCGTACAAACCCACAGGAGCAATCTGAACAATGGAATAGCCATCACCATCCACCGCCGTTACAAGTCCCTCGTCACTGATGGTTGCAAAGTCATCATTGGAAGATGACCAAACAGCATCTCTAAAGGTTGTGTTCTCTGGCAACATCGTATATTCCAACTGCAAGGTCTCGCCCTTGATCATTGGCAAACATTTGGCACCAGTGGCATCGGTATAGATGAGCTGTTGCTTATCTTGTGAGAGATTGAACTCCACCGATGAAGGGATGACAGCACCATAAAGGTCGCTCTGCTTGTCATCATCGCTACATGATGTCAGTGATGCTGTAGCCAAACCAAGCATCAGCATCATAGCGTATATCTTGTTGTTATTTCGTTTCATTGTCTTATTATTTTTTATGAGCAAATGAATTAACTTTCCCTTCGGCCGTTGACCGTTGGTTCTTCACTCTTCACTTAATTCTTCTCCCATCCTGGGTTCTGACCGATATTAGGATTCAACTGCATTTGGTCGGATGGCAATGGATAGAGATAGAGCTTGTCGTCCCACTGTCGATTGTCGTAGAGGATGATGCAACCATCTGCATCCAACTGGCGGCTTTGGTTAGCCCACAGCGACTCAAACTGAGTTCCCTTCCACTTCACGCCGAGCAAGGTTTGTGGCATTTCCACTGGAGCAGTAGCCCAACGCTTGAGGTCATCAATGCGGAAGCCCTCAAATACCAACTCTACTGTGCGCTCACGACGAATCTCCTCACGCATACTCAAGCCATTGTTATCCACTAAGGCATTGCTGAGCTTCACCATCTTAGGGTTAGAACGCTGGCGAACCAAGTTGACGCTCTTGTCAAGGTCGCTATCAGAGATTCTGCCTTGCAACTCATATACTGCCTCAGCAAAGTTGAGAAGTACCTCTGCATAACGAATCACAGGGAAGTCCATGCTCTCATATCTGTCTGCCACCTGACGCTCGACTGCCCATTTGTGAGTTTGATAGCCACTGTTGGCTGTAGCGCCCACCTCCTTGGCACGGCTCAAATCACTGTCATCCCATGCTGTACGGCAATGCTCGGCGGTATTGTCCCATACCTTAGTACCACGCTGAGCCAAGGTAGTCAACATACGGTTGTCACGATTCTGGAACTCAGAGGTTACCTGATCATAACCCTTGAACTGGGCAGACTTCTCGATTGGCAGACCATCTTGACAAACATACATATTGGCGAGCTTGCGAGTAGGATATACGGCATTGGTGAGATAAGCCTTGGTGATGTTCAAGCCTACGCCATCTGCCAATCTATGGCGGCGAGCCAAGATATACTCAGTATTGTCCTTGGTGGTCAAGCCAGCAGGATTGCACTGCGCATCCTCCAAGATAAACATATAGCGATAGCTCTCTGTGCCCAACTTTTCATTATAGAAGAGTTTGTAATGTCCTGCCTCCATCACAGCCTTGGCGGCAGTCTTGGCGGTATTGAGCAGAGAGGTGACACGCTCACTGTTCTCTGTAGCATCAGCGCCCCCATTGTGGAACTTCTGCCAAGTACCCTCGAAGAGAGCCACGCGAGAAAGGAAAGCATTAGCTGCATCCTTGCTCAATCGTCCTGCCTCAGAAGGTGTATCAGGCAAGCCATTGGCAGCATCCTGAAGATCCTGAACACACTGGTCGATGACCAAGCTACGATCATCACGCACGGCGTTCATCTTAGGCGAATCAATATCCACTGGCTCCGTCAAGAGAATGACATTGCCATAGAGTTGCACCAACTCAAAGTAGCAGTAAGCACGGAAGAACTTAGCCTCAGCCACTGGCACTGCGATGGATTTCTGATCACCAAAGCTAGCCGCATTCTTCAACAGCAAGTTGGTGTAATAGATATGCTGATAGAGCTTGGTATAGTTATTGTCCTTTTCTGGCACTGTATTGGTACCCTGGCTATACACATTCACGTTAGCCTCAGCCATCAAGTCGCTTCGGGTATCGCTATGAGGACCATCGCTCACGGCATACTGATAAGGATCACCACTCTGAATATCACGAGTATAGCTATAAAACTGGTTGGCGAACAACTGGAAGTTGGAAGCTGATTTCCAAACGGTATCGTCGTTCATCTGCGCCTCTGGCGAGAAGTCCAAGCAACTGGTCATTGCCATCGCCATCATTCCCACACAGGCAACCTTGATTGTATTATATATCGTCTTCATAATTGAATTTCTTTATTGTTAGAATATCATTCTAATAGCATTAGAACTCTTCACTTAAAACGTCAAGTTCAAGCCAAACGTAAAATTACGAGTGAATGGATAGCGACTCACATCACTGGCGTTACGCTTTGCCTCAGGATCCCAACCATCCGTAATCTTAGTGCTCTCCCAAAGGTCTTCACCTGTGAAATAGATGCGTGCTGCATTCACGAAGCCCAACTTCTTCAACACTGATGCTGGAAGGTTGTAACCTACGGTGATATTCTTCAATCGGATATAACGACCATCCTGTGCTGTCAGAGAGTTTGCTTGATAGTTATAGCTCACGATGTTGGCATCCGTTGTATAAGGATTGTAGTAGGCGTTCGGATTGGTCTCGCTCCAGGTGTTGCCGATACTGCTCGTTGTAGAATTGGTATAGAGCGAGCGGAATGGAACCGTCCAGGCATCGATGCCACGATAAACGAAGCGGTTGGCTGAGCCTTGGAATACGATATTGAAGTCGATGCCCTTCCAGGATGCGCCCGCATTGAATGAGTAGGAAATCTCTGGAGTATCGCTACCGAGATAGATGTAATCTCTATAGTCGAGCACACCATCGCCGTTCTCATCACAATACATATTGTCACCCACACGCAAGTTGCTTGGCATACCGATACCATTGTTAGGATAGTATTTTGCCAAATATGCCTTCAGCATCTCCTCGTTCTGAATCTTGCCACCATAACGAAGACCGAAGATAGAGTTGAGGGAGTAACCTTGCTGGGTGCTGGTATAACCAGACTTCAAGACGGATGTACCACCATAGTCGGTCAACTCATTGCGAGCAAAGGTGATGTTACCACCCACGTGATACTGCACCTCTCCTATCTTTCCATTATAGTTGATGCTACCTTCAAATCCCCAATCCTTAAACTTACCGCTGTTGGCTGTAGGGGCTGCATCACCCAAGATGGCTGGATAAGTGATCGCCACGAGCATGTTGTCGTTCTTCTTCAAGAATCCTTCCACCGTACCACTCAAAGCTCCATTAAAGAAACCGAAGTCGAGGGCAATATTGTAGTTCTTGATGCGCTCCCACTGACGGGTGGTAGAGGCAAACTTACCATTGGTAGTGATGGTGGTCAAGCGATCGCTACCCACGTATGCGCCACTCGTCGTATTGAGGTTGTAGAACTGATAACCATCATAGTTGTCGATACCACTCTGCGAACCCATCTCTGCGTATGAGGCACGGAGCTTCAAGTTGCTGATCCACTTCACGTCCTTCAAGAAGTTCTCCTGATTGATGCGCCATCCGATAGAGGTTCCCCAGAAGAACGCCCAACGGTTTTGTGGCAAGAACTTAGAGCTACCATCATAACGACCATTGAACTCCAAGAGATACTTGCTGTCGAAGTCATAGTTGAAACGACCGAAGTAAGACATAATGGCATTGCGATAGTTGTACTTGCGAATATCATCGCTAGTCAAGGTCAAGGTACCATTACCATTGATTACATCAAGACCTTCCAAGATGTCAGTATAATTGGCACCGAAGTTCTCCATATCCTTCAACTCATACTGAGCACCGAGGGTGAGACTGGTGTTATGCAGCTTGGCGAATGTCTTATGGGCATTTAAGAAACCAGAGATGCTATAGAAATCGGTACGAGAAGAAGTCTGCTGGAAGTAAGACTTCTCCTGTGTAGGATCTTGCAAGGTTTGCGCCGTGCCTGTATAATTATAATAGGTAATGGCATTCTGCACCTTGCGACGGCGAGCCTCGTTGGTATTGTAGCCTACGTTGACGTTACCATCGAGCCAGTCGGTAATCTTAGCCTTCAAGGTCTCGCTGATACTCAAGCCACGTACTGAGAGTTTGTTGTCTCCACCCTGCTGAAGCTTAGCCACAGGAGAGCCCCATGTACCCCAAGCATAAGCCTGCCCATCCTGTGTGGTGAGAGGCAAACCTGGCATAGGCATACTGGTAGTCAAGGCCGAGCCTACCAAGGTAGGAGCCACTTGCTCCTGACGGCTGAAGGCGATGCTACTCTCCAAAGTAAATATCTTGTTGAGTTTATTGCTATAGTTCCAGCGGATATTATATCGCTTGTTGTTGTTGGTACCATACTGCAAGGTAGAACCATCGTAGAGGAAGCTACCAGAGATACGATAAGAGCTCTTGTCATTACCGCCAGCCAAGCTCAAGCTATGGTTAGTGCTCCAAGTGCTACCAAAGAGGCTGCCCAGCCAATCCGCATTGTCATCAAAGACAAAGTCCTTGACATCAGTGAAACCTGCATTACCAAATGGGTTGGTGGTCTTCTCCAAGTCGATGTAACCGCCCTTGTATTTCTTGGCAAGTTCTGCGTATGTGTACCATACATTGCTTGTATTATTGTCATTTCTCAAAGCCTGCTGCACACCATCAGCCCATTGGTCGATGTTACAAAGTTCTGGCATCAAGCCTACAGTACGAAGCGTGGCACTACCGCTATAGTTTACCTGGAGCTTGCCTTCCTTACCCTTCTTGGTCGTGATGAGGACAACACCACCAGCGGCACGACTACCATAGATAGCAGCGGAACCATCCTTCAGGAAGTTGATGCTCTCGATGTCATCAGGGTTGAGCAAGCGCATTTCGCTTACGCTATTCGCAGCCACACCATCGATGACCACCAAAGGCTCTGTAGAGTTCATGGAAGAAGAACCACGGAGGTTCAAGTTCCAGCTCTCATCGCCAGGAGCAGAAGAGGAACGAGTAATCATGACACCAGGCACCTGACCTTGTAATGCCTGCAAAGGAGAAGACAAGCCGCCTTTCTCTTGGAACGCCTTGCTATCGACTACGGTTACCGCACCTGTCAACGACTCTTTCTTCTGCACACCATAACCTACGACCACCACCTCTTGCAGCGTTTGGTTGTCCTCGCTCATGGTCACGTTGAGCTGATTGCCAACCACCTTCAAGACTTGTTCTGTGAAACCGATGTAGGAGAACTTGATCTGTGCGCCCTTCGCCGCCTTGATGGAATAATGACCATCGAGGTCGGTCACGGTACCGCCTTGTTGTCCTACCACTTGCACTGTCACGCCGATAAGAGGCTCACCCGTCTTATCCACTACAGTACCTTGCACCTGTTGCTGTTGCGCTACTATCGGATTAGGATTGCCGGCTGCCAGCAAAGAGGCTGAGAACAGGGGCATTGCTAATCCTGAGAGCATACAAACTTTAATGAATTGTTGCTTCATATAGGTTGAGTATTTATAGTTTTGGTTATTCTTTTGTGTTTAAATGATCTTACGTAAGTACGACTTCATATCCTTTGTCGAGAGATAGATATGGGTCTCCACCGTGCGCTTGCTCAACTGTAGCTTCTCCACGATCTCGTCGGTCGTCATTTCTTCGTGCTTATACATCTTATATATAGCAGCACGCTTGGCTGGCATCTCGGCTAGATGCTGGCGCTCGAAGGAGAGGATGTCGGCTGCCTCAATGCGCTGAGCCATGGAGGAAGAATCCATGCTAGACATGGAAGCCATCATCTGCTTCTCGGTCTCACGCACGAAAGCCTTATGGCGTGCATCATCGATAATCATGCGCTTCGCCATCACAAAGAGTAAGTTCTTGGCGGTCTCCTCAGAGATGACATCCAGTGACATCACCTTGATAAAAAGATCTTGGAGCATATCCTCGGCAGCCATCACATCGTGTGTATAGCTCACGAGATATTGCTTGAGATCGAGGTAGTACTTCTTATATATAGAAGCTACCACGCTGCGGTTTTGAAGATTGTCGTTACGTTCCATATCTACTTAGGTTTTGTTTTACGGTTGCAAAGATAAAACCATTTTCAATACGAAGCAACATTTTGGACACCAACTACCGCCAACTCCTTTTGCAAGAAGTCCAATTCGTTTAACCACTTATATTTCAAGCATTTGTAGCCTTAGCCTAGCAAGTCTATCTAATTTAGAGATAGTTACAACTTGATGTTTTGCGCCTTCAGATACTCCGTTGGAGTCATGCCTTCCACACGACGGAAGGTGCTGAAGAAGCTCGATTTCTTGAAGCCGCATTTCTCGCTCAACGCCGTCAAGGTGTATTTTTTATACTCGCCCTCGGCTATCAGTCGCTTGAACTCTTCCAAGCGATAACGGTTGATAAATTCATAATAGTTCTCCTTCACATAGAGACTGAACACCTGGCTCAGCTTGCTGGATGACAAACCGAGCACTTCGGCAAGGTCGCTCATCTTCAGGTCGGGATTGGTATAGCATTGCTTCTCCTCGATGTAAGCCTTCATCCTCTCCACGATGTCGGCGAACTCCTTCTCATCGACTTTCACTCGAGCATACTTGGTGGTCGTTGCCTTACCTATTGTCTCTTCCACATCCGATTCAAGACTCTCGTTCTCTAAGTCTTGCTGCACTTCCATCTCTGCCTTTTCCTGCTCTATCTCCATCAAGGCACCCTCTATCTCGTTGCGCTCGTCGAGGAGCACCTTGGTGTTCTTATGATAGTTGCGCCACATCAGCAAGAGGATGATGGCTGCTATCAAAATGATGAGTTCGAGGATGGCAAGCCAAGAAGGCAAAACCATGATTTGATAAGTTCGTTCCGTGGCAGGCGCACCCGCCAAACGCACCTTCAAGTGGTGTATGCCTGGCCATAAGTGGGTAATCTCCACATCCTTGCCATCGCTTACGCTTCGCCAAACCTCATCGCCCTCCATCTTATACTGATAGAGTCGTCCATACTGTCGTGCATAGTCTTGCAACAAGATGCGGAAGGATAGTTTCTCCGAGAGGATGTTCCAACGGATGCTGATACGATGCTCATCGTTGGCATGGTCTTCGAGGGCATACTCCATCAAGTCGCTTCCTCGACGGATGTCGTAGAGAGCGATGTGGTAAGGATTATGGCGCAACCAACTCTCCAATGCCTGTCGGTTCACCCTCATCAATCCATTGGAGGTAGCCACCCAGACATTCCCCTTGGCATCCATGTGTATGCCATCGGAGTTGATGAACTGGCACATCAAACCCTCGCCATAACCAAAATGCTGCAAGTCTTGCATCTGATAGTTCAAGCGATACAACCCTTGGTCGGTGGCTATCCAGTAATACCCCTTCATGTCGTCCAAGAACCCATAGCACTTGCTGCCCACAAACTCGTTGGGCATCTCCAACTGCCCGAATCGGGTCATTGCCGGATTCGTATAGAATATCTGAGTCTGCTTTGGGAAGAACATCAAACCTTGATGCCCCCTTACGCAGCCCAAGTTCACTTCCGTATTGAAGAAACCTTTTGGGAAATGAGCGTTCTCGAATGTTTGCGTAGCTGCCACATAGAGCGATATGCCTTGCGAGCAAGCCCATCCGTTGCCTTTGTTGTCGAATCTGACAGTGGTGACACCACCACAAAGCCGGGAGTTGTTCTCGGTATATCTCATAATATGTCCCTCGCCATTCCACACGAAGACACCCTCACCTGTGCCTATCCACAACTTGCCGTCTCGGCTCACATCAAGCGAGGCTATCGTGGCTGTCGTCAGCAAAGGTTCACCAGGAATACGAGAGACAGCAAAGGTTTGCGGATTCAAGATCAACAAGCCTCCATCGTAGGTACCGATATAATATTGTCCCTTGTAAAAAAGTATATTGGTAATGATATGAGCTCCCAATAATTGCTCCATCGGAATCAATTTCATCATCTTACGAGCCTCATCCACATAGTACAAGCCCTCGTTGGTACCTATGATTTTCACCTGGTTGCCGATGTAGAAGGAACGCACATTCAAGCCTTCGGTCGTGAAGTCGCCGAAGTGATAACGCTGGAAGATGGGAGCCTTATAATAAGTATAAGACATGCCGAAGCGGAAGAAGCCAAACCAGTTGACTCCATGCACATCCTTGACGAAGCAATAGATAGCATCACTCGGTAGGCGATGTTTTCTATCGCCTTTCACGTAATACATCTCCTTGATCTTCGCCGTGTTGGCATCAAGCAAGAAAGCACCCGAACCATCCGTTGCCACCGTCACCTCTCCATGCGAAGTCGCTTGCAAGAAGGTGATGATATTGCCAACGCCCGAAATCGGACGGGGAGCTGCATGAGATTTCAAACTATAGACAAACAAGCCATTGTTCTTGGTTCCGATAAAGAACTTGTCTTTCCAAATCGCCAAGCGGCTTAACGCAGCACCTTTCGGCATCTTGTCGGCAATCACATACGAGCGATACTTGCCAGTCTGAGGCACATAACTGTTGAGGGCATAGCGGCTCAAGAACCAGACGTTACCTTTTGCATCCGCCTTGATGTCCCTTACACCATTCTCCACACCCATCTGTGTAGCCCCCACGGTGATGACTCGGCTTCCCTTTTCATCAAAGACATGAAACCCTCCCCGGTTGCCTCCAAAAGGTTTCCCTTTGAAGCCAAGATCGTTTCCGCCTTGCCGATTTCCGGATGAATTTGTCGGAAGTCTGCCTCTCCCTTACGCTTTGCGAAGATTCCCTTGCCTGTGGCTGCATAGATGGTATGATCTTCGCTCTCGCAGAGTTCGAAGACATACGTGCCCTCACCTCCAGGTTTGAAGGTGACGATACGCTTGCCGTTATAGAGACTGACACCATCGCTGGTGGCAAGCCACATTCGTCCTAGATGGTCGGGCATAATACGAGAGACCGACTCGCCCGAGAGTCCGTCCTCCTTGGTTACAAAGTGAAAAACCTCGTCATTGACGATGTCAGCACGACAAACCGCCAAGCTACACATCATCAATAAGAGGCATATATAATAATGTATATATTTCATTGTTTTGATCCTTGCAAGCTATTCAGGTATTGTATTCGCTTGCAAAGATAGTACAAATCGAAGAAAACACCAAACTTTTGCTGGTTTTTCTCACAAACATCGCCATAGCCACTAGGGACTAAGGTTGGGATGCGTGGCATCAAGCATTTACTTCTGCCAATATACCGCATAGCGGCAGTGGTGGGCATCATAGAAAGGAATGAGTTCCACTCCTGCCTTCGTCTTGAAGTCCTTGATGCTCTTCAAGCCATCGTACTTCGCTTTCTCCACTACCGATGATGATATCTTGAAGTCAAAAGTATAGTAATCGTTGTACTTCGTTGGATCGCTGAAAGGATGAGCAACTGGGGCAAGTTTTCCTGCCATTACGATAGGACCATACATCAAGGCCACCTTGGAGGCATCATCCTTGGTTGCCTCCTCACGGAGCTGCATTCCGAATTGCACTTCTACCTTGTCTCCTGCCTTCCATTGACGAGAGATTGCCACATAGCCATCAGTGCCCTTGATTGCCTTCACCTTCTTGCCATTCACCTTGATATCCATCTTGGTTGCCCAATAGGGATAGCGGAGACGGAGGGAGAATGCCTTCGACTTGCCTTCTACCGTGATGGTCGTAGTTGATGGCAGAGGGAAATTAGTCTGCTGTACGAGCTTTGTTCCCTCCCAATCCACCTGTGATGGGATGAAGAGGTTCACATAGAGGCTTGGTTTCTCACCACTACTCTTTACAGAAGAGGTTTCCGAATGGAAGTAGATGCTGGAGGCATACTTCACATGGCTCTCAAAGCCACTGCCCACACAGCACCAGAAACTGCTATCTCTCGTAGAATACAAGCGATAAGCACCTGTCTGCAATGGGGTAAAGTAGCATACCATCGAACTCTCAGGGTCTTGTTGACCAAAGATATGATTGTAAAGCGCACGCTCGTAGTAATCTGCTATCTTGCTCGATGGATTCCAGGAGAAGAGGTGGTCGGCAAGTTTCAAGAGATTGAAAGTGCAACAGTTCTCACCATCATAGCCCGAGAGATGCTTGCTCTGCTCGGTCGGCTTGAAGAGATGCTCCTTATCGGAAAGTTCTCCTGTCACAAAGGCATGGTCATTCACCAAGGTCCAAAAGAGGAGTTCTGCCGCCTTGCGACTGTCCTTGGCACCAAAGAGTTCGTAGTTGCGAGCCTCACCCAAGAGTTTCGGGATGAACGTATTGGCGTGGTTGGTACCCAAGTCTGGATTGCCAGCCTTCAAAGGGTCTATCTTCTCATTGTGATAGAAGTAGCGAGCCACCCAGAGATACTTCTCATCTTTGGTGAGGGCATATAGCTCATACATTGCCTCATTGAATCCACCAAACTCATTGCGTATCATCAGCTTGCGAGTCTCCTCAGAGAGCGGTTTGAGCTTATTGTATGCCCAATCGCCCATTCCTTTCGCCATCTCCAAGGCTTTCACGTTGCCCGTCATCTGATACTGGTCTATCAAACCTTGCACAATCTTATGAAGCGTATAGAAAGGAGCCCACACGCTCTTGCCCTGGATATTTCTATCAACGAGTCCTTCGGCAAAGGCACTTAGATAGCCTCCTCTGCCGTATGCTTGTTGCACGTCAGCCAAACCATTGACGATACTATCCGCCTTTGCCTTCACTGCCTTCGAGCCTGTCTGGGCATAGAGGGTGGCGTATGCCGAGAGGAGATGTCCCGTGATATGACCACGAAGGTCGCAGTCGAGGGATTCCCATCCGCCGAGTTTCTTCACCGTCATATATCCTCCCTCTCTGCTAGAGAAAGCACCGCTGGTATTGCGGAAACTCTGCAAGAGCGAGCCTACAGGGATCGACATCATCCAAGCCGAGTCCCGCTTCATGTTCTCCTGAAAACGAGAAGGAAGGAGATGTACCTGGGTCATCTTGAATGGTTGGCACTTTGTGTTGCTGTTTCCGTTGGCAAGGCTATTGAGACTACCAGCCATCAACAAGCCTGCTACGATTGCGATTGATTTCTTGTTCATATCTTCGAAATAACTTTTATAATAAAACTATTCCATGAAAGGACTTACACTATTGTCCTTTCTTTTCTTGCTTATTTTACTCGATTCACCACATCCTTGGGAATATCAATGCGGATAGGTTGCACCGCACCCTTGTATTCACCATCGGCATCAACCACAGCGACAAGCCAACAGGTGAAGGAACGGCGTGCATTGTCCCATCCTGACTCGTATGGATAGAACTTGAAAGTGGTGTCATTGATTTTCTCCACAGGACCACACAC
>ERZ780075.695-NODE-695-length-14714-cov-4.094686_pt1 | contig 14714 bp, 13 predicted proteins | sample MGYA00511839_ERZ780075 | MGnify/ENA primary metagenome ERZ780075 (study PRJEB29588, sample SAMEA2155953) | human gut metagenome | biome: human gut; feature: human-associated habitat; material: faeces | place: Denmark | collected 2008/2010 ...
GGAATAATAATCCCATCCAAGAATGGTTGTAAATGCAAAAAATACCAGACACAGCATCAGAATAAAGGATGATACCTGTGATGGGAACGGAAGACCGTTATTAAATGCATAGGTGGTAACCTGTACACCTTCCAGCCCCTCTACCTGCCATGCGCTGGTCAGGACAATCGAAAGACCGGTCATGGTACATACAATGATCGTATCAATAAAGGTACCGGTCATAGATACCAGACCCTGTCGCACCGATTCATTTGTCTTCGCTGCTGCCGCTGCGATCGGAGCAGAACCCAGACCAGACTCATTGGAGAAGATACCTCTTGCGATACCCTTCTGCATTGCGATCAGCATCGTACCTACCGCACCACCGGTGATCGCCTTCGGATTAAATGCACCCTTTACGATCGTAACAACCGCTGCCGGAATTTCCTGTACATTACAGATCAGCAGAATAATGCAGAATACAATATAAATAATTGCCATAAACGGAACTACAGCCTGTGACACCTTGGAAATACGCTTTACGCCGCCAATCAGTACGGCTGCTACACAGACACTTAAGATCAGAGACGCAATGATAACCGTCCATGAATATGTACCGATTCCCGGAATTGTCAGTGTCCATGACATATTCGGGTCAAAATAATTATTAACTGCGGAAGAGATACCGTTTACCTGAGAGAATGTACCGATACCAAACAGACCTACGCAAACACCAAAGAATGCAAAAATCTTAGCCAGCCATTTCCACTTCGGGCCCATACCCTTCTCTATGTAATAGAATGGTCCGCCCAGTGCATGATGATTCTCGTCTACCTCGCGGTACTTAACAGCCAGCAGGCCCTCGGCATACTTGGTTGCCATACCGAAAAACGCTGCTACCTCCATCCAAAACAACGCTCCCGGGCCTCCGGCTCCGATTGCCGTTGCAACACCTACGATGTTACCGGTTCCGATCGTTGCGGACAACGCAGTACATAATGCACCAAAGGATGATATCTCACCGTGTCCGTCATCTTCATTCTGAACCATCCACTTTAATGCCAGTGGCAGTCTCCGTATCTGAAGAAGTCCCAGACGGATAGACAGATAAATACCTCCGGCCAGGATCAATACGATCAGAGGGATACCCCATACCAATGTATCAATCTTATCCAGCAGAGCATTAAACATTTTCCAGATCAAATCCAGAGTGCTATCTGCATGATACTTCGTGCTCATCTCACTTATCCAAGTGCTCATCATTACTGCATTCATTCTCTTTACTCCTTAGTTATTATTTATCGCTTCGTCCATATATAATCCTGCATATCTGATCACTACATATTAAATATGTTTAAATTACGACTAAATAAGGCTAGCATACCGAAAGAAAATTGTCAACAAAAAGCACTATTTTATCGTTTATCATTAAAAAATCGTTGACAAACAATAATTGACCTGTTATAGTTCATTTAACGATAAACATTAAATATTTATTCTTTAACGATTTTTATCCGGGAGGAGGATTTTTTATGAAAGAAGATGCTATCAAACGCATCCATACCATCGGCCGCGTTGGTGTTATTATCACAAATATTTACAAAGTCCTGATTATCATCCTTATGTTGATCATTCTGGTCGGAACCATTGGACTGTTTATGATTCCAAAGGATCTGCTGACCCTGCAGTTCGATTCCACCGTCAATCTTCAGATCGATCCGAGTGCGGTTCCGGGGGATTCATCCGATGCGACTGTGAAGAATAATCTGATATCTCTGAGCAGTCTTTTCGAAGCAGGCAGTCTGTTCCTGGTTTATGCTGACGGAACTACTATCCCGATCACCGTCTCCACGCTTGACACCACTCAATATGAGGATGGTATGCATCTGGATGTCCGGACCACAACTCCGCAGACCCGCACCCTGACTATGCAGGATCTGGCATGGCTGCTGGTTGCTGTATTACTCTATCTGGTCATGTCGCTGGTAACGGTCTGCTTTATCGGAAGCCTGTGCTCCGCAGTGCGTTACTGCGACTCTCCGTTTGATACCACGATCATCCGGCGAATGACAAGCTTTGCATTTTCCCTGATTCCATGGGTATTCCTGTCCTCTTTGGTCAATTCTGTCAGCAACTCGATCACCACCGGTGGCTCCCATGTCAGTCTCAGCATCAATGTCGGTATGATCCTAATCATTCTGGTTATCTTTGCTTTGACCCTTATCTTTAAATACGGTGCAGTCCTGCAGCAGGAATCCGATGAGACATTATAGGCAGACAAGGAGGTGCAATCATTATGGGAAAGATTATATTACGATTAGACCGGGTCATGGCAGACCGCAAGATGAGTCTGAACGAGCTCTCTGAACGGGTCGGTGTATCCAATGTCAATCTCTCAAAAATGAAGACCGGCAAGATCAGTGCGATCCGCTTCTCCACCTTGGAAGCAATCTGTGAGGTACTTCACTGCCAGCCGGGTGATATTCTGGAATATGCACCGGATGAGCCGGATACGTCAGACACTCCGGTCACCTGATTCTTTCGGCATCCTTTCAAAGTTCTGAATGCTTCAGCTGTTAGTTTACGGTTTCTTGACAATTCCGGGAAATCACTTCTCCCGGTGAAACAATTCCTATATACTTGTGTGGTGTGCTTTGGCACCCACACCATTATTATTTAAGAAGGAGGATCATCTATGGATTCACTGATACATATTGAAGATATTATGAAAATCTATAATCCGGGCGAAAACGAAGTCCGTGCTTTAGATCATGTGTCCTTAGACATTCAGCCCGGCGAATTCGTTGCCATCATCGGCCAGTCCGGCTCCGGCAAATCTACATTAATGAATATGCTTGGTTGTCTGGACGTTCCGACCTCCGGCACCTACATTCTGTCCGGAGAGGATGTGTCACATCTGACGGACGACCAGCTGTCAGATATCCGGAACCGGCAGATTGGATTTATCTTTCAGGGGTTTAACCTGATTTCCAATCTGACTGCTCTGGAAAACGTAGAGCTGCCACTGATTTACCGCGGTATGCCGGCAAAGGAGCGTCGGGAATGCTCGGAGGAGGCACTCCGCATGGTCGGCCTGGAGCATCGAATGGATCACAAGCCATCCGAGATGAGCGGTGGTCAGCAACAGAGGGTTGCGATCGCTCGAGCCATTGCCGCCAAGCCTCCGGTCATTCTGGCTGATGAGCCAACCGGAAATCTGGATTCCGCATCTACGAAGGAAATCATGAAGATTCTCCATAATCTTCACGAAAGCGGACGGACGGTGATCCTGATCACCCACGATGACCAGATTGCCGCAAATGCCAAACGAGTTGTCCGCATTATGGACGGACGCATTGAATCTGATTTCACACGGGATCTACCGGAGTCTGAAACCTGATTCATATAAATATATCAAAAACAGGAGGAGCTTTTATGTCTACTACTACCAAAAAGAAATCCGGCAAGAAATCGGTTTTCATTATCATCGGCATCGTCCTTGCGGTATTTATTATCGCAATCGTCGGTATCAGTGCCGTATTAAATAATCTGATCAAGAATGCCGGTCTGACCGTGGATGCCGCACATCCGGTCTATCAGGATATTTCTTCGGATGTTACTACCAGCGGCACCATATCCAGTGCCAATATCACTACCTACACCGGTGCGATCAATGCAACGATCAATGATGTCAACATCAAGCCGGGTCAGACTATTAAGAAGGGCGACCTGCTGTTGACCTACGATACCGCCAGTCTGGAGGATCAGTATAACGAGGCCTCTTTAACCGCCCGTTCCAGCCGGCTGACCAATCAGGCCACCGTGGATGCCTCTAATAAAACCAGTGCAGACATCACACAGGCCCAGCAGAAGGCGGACTCCTTAAAGAGTCAGATTGCTGCCATTCAGGCAGAGATCACCAATCTCCGGAACACAGATACCGGAGAGGATCCGAATCAGGATCTGACGGCTTCCCTTGCCGAGAAACGTACTCGTCTCGATGCTGTTCTTAATGAAATCCAAACGATTCTGGATACCAAGCCGGCTGCAGAGGACTTAGCCAAGAACCAGGACTATATTAATAAATGTAATGAACGTGACACTCTGACCGCTTCCATCGCCAATCTGGAAGCGATCTTAAAAACATTACCGGATAACAGCACTTCTATTATGGCTGCCATCGAGGCAAAGAATGCAGAATTATCCGATCTGCAGACCCAGTTATCCCAACAGGAAGCAACCATTGACAGTGCACAGGCAGGCTTGCTGACCTCTACCCAGAAGGAGCAGATCAATGTATCCAATCAGCTGGCGAATATGCAGGTTGAGGCTGCTGCCACCTCCTTAGAGGAAGGCCGGCAGGGAATCGTGGCGGAACAGGATGGAATCATTACCTCAGTAGAGGTTACCAAGGGCAGTGCTACGGCCACCGGTACCCCGCTCTTTACCATTGCGGATGACTCTCAGATGAAGGTTACGGTTCCTCTTTCCAAGAAAGATCTCGCCTCCGTTGCTCTAAATCAGAAGGCTACTATTACCGTTCTCGACCACACCTACGAGGGCACTGTCACTTACATCAGCCGTATTGCAACCACCGGTGCAAACGGCGCTACGAATATTGACGCAGAGGTTACCATTTCCAATCCGGATGAGCATCTGGTGCTTGGTCTGGACGCTAAGGTAGTCATTCATACTGCTTCTGTCACAAATGTATTAAGTATTCCAAACCTTGCAGTTAACGTTGATACGACCGGCTCCTTTGTCTATGCCGTAGACAACGGAATCGTTACAAAGAAATATATCGAAACCGGTGTCAGTGATGTGAATAACTGCCAGATTCTTTCCGGCCTTACCACAGATGACATCGTCATCACAAACGTATCTGCCGGCATTGAGGAGGGACTTCCGGCTATTCCGAATATCGCCGATCCGGCAGAGTCAGATGCTGCCACCCCAGCCAATTCCGATGCAAAACCGGATGCTTCATCCGATGACAACCGGTCAAACTAGTTCAGGAGGGACTTTCATATGTCGCAATTATATGAATATATAAAAATGGCATTTTTCAATATACTTTCCAACAAAGTCCGCTCGCTTCTGACCATGCTCGGAATCATTATCGGTATCTCATCCGTGATCCTCATTATGTCACTGGGTAACGGAGCCAAAAATATGATCACCGGGCAGTTAAACAATATCGGCGGCGGTCAGGTGGCTATTATGTCCATGGATGAGGAGAATCTGATCTCACTGGATGATCTGGAGTATTTAAAGGAAAATGTAGACGGAATCCGGACTTATTTATACAGCCAGAGCCTGAATGGCAGTATTTCTACCCAGAAGGGAGAATTCACTGCCACTGTTTACGGCTGCAACCCGGATAACTATTTATTTGAACAATATTACACATTAAGTAAAGGACATTATTTCACGGAAGATGATTATGCCGCCGGGAAAATGACCTGCTACCTTTCCGAAAAGGAAGCCATCCGGCTGTTCGGAAACACGGACGTAATCGGTATGCCGGTCACGGTCACGGTAGGCGGAAGAATTCTGGAATATACGATCGTCGGACTGACCGGTGAGGCAGAGAATACCTCTCTGATCTCCTTCGATTATGAAGATTCTCCGATTTTTCTGAATGTTCCGCTGACCTCGCTTGAGAATTCCCTGGGGCTGGATCTTTCCGAGGACAATATGTCGGCAAACATTCTGCTGGCAGATGATGCAGATTCCAAGACGGTCTGCAACGAAGCGATCAACATTCTGGAATCCCGGCACAATTGCAAGGGCGAGGATGCATATATGATTCAGAGTTTCAGCGATTCTATGGCAACCATTAATACGGTTATTAATACCATTACACTCTTTATTGCATTAGTGGCCGCCATCTCCCTGTTAGTCGGCGGTGTCGGTGTCATGAACATCATGCTGGTATCCGTTACGGAGCGGACGCGGGAAATCGGGATCCGGAAAGCCCTCGGCGCCAGAACCGGTTCCATTATGTTACAGTTCCTGTCGGAATCCGCAATCATTACCATGCTGGGTGGAATCCTGGGTATCCTGTTTGGAATCGGAGGAGCATTCCTGATTTCCGGTGTCGTAAAAATTGCCGCACCAACCTATGCATTTACTCCTTCCATAAGCTTCGGTGCCGTCCTCTTAGCGACACTCTTTTCATCCGTTGTCGGTATCTTCTTCGGAATCTATCCGGCCAGAAAAGCAGCGAAGCTAAGTCCGATCGAGGCCCTGCGGCGGATGTAACGTGACTGTCTATTACAGAAAAGAAGTTATTCAAGTCTGCTATTGCACATGACGAAAACAGGCAATGCCGTATTTTATAAATGTCCGGCATTGCCTGTTTTAATATCATATCTACTTCACACGAATAATATAATTCTCTTTCCTCGGAGCCGGTTCCTTAATTCCCTCCGGAAGGCCATAGCCGAGGATCACGTTTCCGATTCCTTCATAGTCTCCTTCAATGCCCCATTTCTTTAAAAGCTCCTTGCCTGCTTCGGAGTTAAACACCTCTCTGGCACGATAAATGTAGCAAGAATCCACGTCAACAGCATGTGCTGCATTTAACAGATTTCCGATTACCAGATTACCATCATCTACATAAGTATTCCGACTCCGATCAGCCAGAACGATCAATACGGTCGGCGCTCCGTAAAATGGGTCAGTATCCGCCCCCATGACCTCTGCATTCAGCTTCGACAGATAATCTCTGGTCTCCTTATCCTGTACCACTACGATCACCGGGCTCTGCTTTCCCATACCGGTCGGTGCATAGGTACCTGCCTCCAAAATAGCATCCAGCTCTTCATCCTTAATCTGTTCCGGACGATACTTCCGGCAGCTCCGTCTTGTCTTTAAATCCTGTAATGTTTCCTTCATGTTAAGTCCTCCTTTGAATATTGTAAATGCCAACATATTTAGATTACATTTATCTGGCATAATTTCATAGCTTCTATTGCGGTCTTATGCGATTCCGGCGTTACGCATGCACAGGCCTTTTCAATAATCGTTATCCCGGCTTCCGGCAAGGCCGCCTTCACCAGCATAGAATTGCTGATCACACAGATTCCCGTACATACTCCGATAAGCGTAATTTCAACCTCAGTCTGTTGAGCGGAATACTTGTCTCTCAGTAAATTTGCAAGGTCCAGCGACCCAAAGGATGGTTTGTCAATGATATGAACCTTTTCCGATGCATAGTTATGCTGCACCGCCTCCATAATCTCCGGCCGGATCTGCCAGCCATCTGTATTCTCTATGCAATGCTTCACCGGAAGATTCCTGCCCTCCTGTGTGTCCAGATAATTCTCCTGATGTGTATCCCTTGTAAGGTAAATCTCATCATACGCATTCTCATTTATAACATCTACTGCAGCCTGCACCGTCGCTTCGCATTCTGCATTTCCAAGTACACCCGATGTAAAATCAACCTGTTCATCCACTATAATTAAAAGCTTTTTCATAGAATTCATCCTCCGCTTATGCCATTTTCCAAACAGCCGACTTCTCCATAACCACTGCCGCTACTGTTTCATTATTCCAACAATTCTAATATCTCATCTTATCAGCTAAAATTGCTGCATCCATATTATCCATTTCCGTAGTTGCAACAATATCATCAACATTTGTATATTTTCCTACTTTTTCATACCAATTAAGTAACATTTTATATAAATATATTACCATAGTTCCCATAAAAAAACACCCCAGGAATCAGAATCCCTGAGATGTCAAAAAATCATTCTGCTTTTAAATACTTTTCTGCGTCCTTTTCCAGTTCCTTCCATACCGGATATTCGGCTCCGTTTTCTTCATAGAATTGTTTCAGATCTCGGTTCAACGCACTCATCTCATCCATTGCATGCATGGCATGATCGGAAACGCAGACCTTTCCGAGACTTGTAGCACACATGAGCTTGAAGAAACGCATGCAGGTCTTGCGGTATTTCTCACCTTCGAAGTCCTTGTCCTCTACCGGCAGGATTTCGTGTCCGGCATTTTTTATAGCTCGATAGCCTTCAATATTCGCATCGATCAGCCGGTTCAGATATGCAACATTCCCTTTCAGCTTTTTCAGATTGCCATCTGTTTTATAGCTGGCAAAAACCGCCGGTAAAACAAATGCTGCATGGCAGAGGAGATAGTCCTCCATATTCGGTTCATATTTCACTTTGTATTTCGTTCCGGAGAAAATCTGCCCAGTCGCCCCGTGCAAGCAATGTTACCTCTTTTCCGGCACGAAACAGATTTCTTGTAAGATTACAGCCGAGTACACCTGCACCGAATACTAAAATTCTCATAGCATGATCTCCTCTTTTCGATATATGATATTTATAAGTTAGTTTTTTCTAATCGAAGTATAGCAAGGGAAACCATAAAAGCCAAACCGTATCCACCTATTAAACATAAGTCCCCCGGAACGCAATGGTTTCCGGGGGATAAATCTTTCATATAGCTGCTTACTTTATAGTCTTTTTCTTCTTACCGATAACCGTGCCGATCAATGTACCACTGCTGACAAGCAACAGACCAAACCACAGAATCATATTGCTGTCATCACCGGTTTTCGGACTTGCTGCTTCGCTCGTACCCGGCTTATTATCACTCGATACTGTCGTTGCAGCGTCAGGCTTCCAGGTCGCCTCATAGGTGGCGTTGCCTGTCACTATGGCTGCAACCGCAGGCTTCCATCCTGCGAAGGTATAACCCTTGCGGGTCGGTGTACCATTGAATGCCGGCGTAGTCTTGCCGGATTCTACAATATATGACTGATCTTTAAAGATCTCTTCACCATCCACACCGTCGGTGTAGGTAATGGTATATTTCTCGGAAGGAGTAGGACTGCCGGCCTCAGGCGTCATAGTCAGGTCGGTAAGAACCCACATAGAACCGTCGGAGCCGTCACTTGTATCACCTTCGTAGCGCCTATAATTCACAAATTTACCGTTGATTTTCAGCTTAGTGTCGGGACCGAATACATAGCGGATATTTCCGACATCACCATAAGTCGTCAGATACACACCGTAATGATAGGTCTTTCCACTTTCAAAAGCAGTGATTTTATTTTTATAGAAATCTCCAAAGTCGGTAGACATGGCGCCGGTCTTGCTGTCCAACTCCCACCACTCACACCGATATGCGTAGTTTGCACCATCGGGCACCTCGCCAGTAAACACTGGCTTATCGCCGTCCTTAAAGCTAACGGTAACATCGTTGACTTCCACCATATCAATAACAACTACGGTAGGCATAGTGATTGTTTTAACAGCAGGGGCATACAGGAAGCCTCCACTCAAACTTACCCTTACGCTTTCCTCATTCACCGTCATGACAACATCGTTGCTGAAGGAATATCCGTCTTTCGGCTTCAGCATAATGGAATACACATATTCTTTTCCGCTTTCAAATTCCGTAATGACTGGCAGAGAACCATGTGCGCCGTTGTCGGAATACCAGGCGGCAACGGGTTCATTGTTTTCAAATTCCTGCCAGCATTCATAAACGATCTCGCATTTATCTGCATCAGCGTTATATACCTCGGCTGTTGCCCGCGGCACATCCCCCAACTGATAATCGAACTTCACATTCTGGACAGCGGCAGAAGTGATGGTTGTCAATGCAGCTGCAGGTGTCCAATGTGCTTTCAGGATAATGTCCCCGGTGACCTTAGTATCAAAGGTATACTGCGTATCCTCCAGATACCATCCGGCAAAATCATAACCGGATTTCTCTGGATCGGCAGGCTTGACTACCGGAGCGTTCCGCAGCTTCTGCTCAGAAACGGCACTGCCACCGTCAGAATCAAAGGTCACGGTAAATGCATCAAAGGAATAAGGAAATACACCACAGTCTTCAAAGGTGCCTCCGGTCATGGTGACCACAGCCTTATCGTTGCTACCGTACACTGCAATGCCAATTCCACCCAAATCCACTTTACAGCTTTTTATGGTACCTCCGGTCATGGTAAAGCGACCGTCCAAGTAAATATTCACCGCACCGCCGTTCGCACCGGCAGAGCAATCCTGAATGAGACCGCCGTTCAACTCAAAGGTGCCACCCTGCTTGATAAATACGGCGCCGCCGTCATCATCGGCTCTGCATCCGCTAATGGTGCCACCATTCATAATGAAGGTGCAGCCGCTACCTATGTCCACTGCACCGCCGTCATCACCGGCTTTGCTATTCATGATGGATCCACCATTCATAATGAACTTGCCATACTTGATTGGTGTTTCCGTTACACCGGTGTTGGATACGTCCACTGTGCCGCCGTCCCCGTCGGCATCGGTGCTGTTCACGATACTGCCACTTTCCAGAGTCAGTGTGCCTCCCTTGACATTAAATCCGCAGTTCTTGTTCTGACCGTCGATTTTTCCGCCAGTGCTGCTGTCCTTCACTGTTAAATTTCCACTGCTGCGTACCAGAAATATATCCTCATCTGTCAAACTGCAGCTCAGGGTATATCCGTTCAGATCCAGAGTCACGGTACGCTTCACATCGAGGGTCTGATCGATCTCAATGTTTCCGCCCAGCTTGATTTCCGCACAATCCGTATTTTCCAACGCCGTCTCCAGCTCTGCCGCATTCTGAACTGTCGAATCTGCAGCAAATGCCGAACCCGGCATTAGCGACAGCACCATGCATAGCGCAACCAGAATTGTCAGCATTTTTGTTCTTATAATTCTTGTTTTCATTGGTCTGCTCCTTTCCTCAGCCTTCGCTGCAATAAAATTTCCTTCATTTAATTTACCTTTTCAATGTAGCCGCTGATTGGCTGGGCATACATATTATCATCCGTTACCGACTGATACCGTTCACCGTCGTATACGTCGGTAAAGCCATTGGTTGCTTTATAGATTTCACCGGTTTCGGTATCGTATACCCGTTCATAACCGAGGATCGCATCACTCTGCTTTTGGCTCATGATGTCCTGACTCCGATTGCGGCTTTCCCAGGAAGACATTATGTCATCCATGGTCTCGTTAAAATTCTGACTGATCTGCATGGCAATGGCAACCTTTTCATCGCTCGCCTGATTGGTAGCACTAATAAAGCTATCGGAATATTGCAACGTCCTCATACAATCGGACAGAACACTTTCCCACTCAATAAAGGTATCCTTTGCCGCAGTGATTGCCACAATATTATATGCCATATAATAACCACCATCTGCCGTTTGCAATTGATAGTCCACCACATTGCCGCCAGTGATCATATAACTGCCGAAGTCTACCACCGATGCGGAAAACATCCCTTCCCCCTCTCTGCCATTGTCATTAAACGTTGCCCGCAACAGTTCATCTCCCATAGCAGATGACGCAAGACTGCTTGTAGAGTTAAACCGATCCGTTACGGTGAATTCGGAAAACTGTGGAAAGGTATAGCCGGAATATGTCGGTTCCACTTCTGTGACAAACGAAGCATACTGTGGAAATATTTTGAAGAATCCCTCAGTAGACGGATCTTCCAGTACGGGAGCCTTTGCAAAAATTTCTACCTGGGTGTCACCCGCCTGGTAATTTTGCTGCCATGCATCCTTACCGGCCTGACTGTGCAACAAAATGTCTGCCTTGAGCAGGATAAACATCTGATTCAGCGGCTCATTCGGATCAGTAATCCGAATACTGTGATAAATATTTGTCCCACCGGTCGTTACAATCCATCCTTTGGGAATGGTAATACTGAAATCGGCCGTTTCGTACTGTTCTGTCTGCACACTCTTCGCTGAAGTCTGCGTGATCCTGAAGTCTTCTTTTACCTGTGTGCTGTCCGGCTCTGCCTCGATTTGCGAAGACTCGGTTTTTGTAGCAGGTGATATGCTGCTGCCATCATTTACAGATGTCTGATGTCCGCAAGCAGTAAGAAGCAATACCACAGCCACTCCAATAAGAAATGTGCCTCCTCTTTTATCTTTCATAGCTGATCTCCCCCTCTCCTCTTTATTAATTGTTATTATATCATGTCGCCTGTCGGCTCCATGTTGTTTTCGCATTATGCCGGTATGTGCAAGCACATCCCGTCGCAATGTTCATTATATCATATGCTCCAGGACAATTTCATGTATTTTCCGAAGTGTCAATTGACTCTTCGGAAAATCTTTTGTCAGAGCAGTCTTTCCATCGGTCAAAAAATCCGATATAATATATTATTAAATAAATTTAATTGGGGTAATAATTATGAGATTTTCTGAAAAATTAAATGAGTATATTGTGCAGCTATCCTGTACGACAAAGGATATTTGTAATTTGTCCGGCCTTTCTGCTGCGTCCCTTAGCCGGTATCGGAACGGCGAACGTGTGCCAAAGCTTGGGACGAAGTCTTTTGATGAGCTGTGCTACGCTCTGGCAAAAATTGCCGCAGATAAGGAAATACCGAGAATTACCGTCATCACTGTGAAAGAGGAATTTATGAACTGCGATGATTTCGTATCCGCAGACAAAGAACTGCTACGAAAAAATTTTAACGCCCTGATTGCGGCACTCAATATCAATCTAACGCAGCTATGCCAATATACGAATTATGATGCATCTGCCATTTTTCGCATCCGCAATGGTTCGAGAAAGCCGGGCGATGCCGATCAGTTTGCCAGTGCAGTCGCATCCTTTGTAGCAAGAGAAATGCAGACCCCTCCGGAAATTGCTGCTGTTGCAGAACTGATTGGCAGTACCCCCAATGAGATCTATGGACTATCTGTACGCTATTCCAGAATTAAAAGCTGGCTTTTAGAACAACCTGTACAAAAACCGGAAAACGACAGTGTTTCTAAATTCTTAGGCAAATTAGATACTTTTGATTTAAATGAATATATCAAAGTCATTAAATTTGATGAGCTGAAGATTCCATCCGTACCGTTCCAGATCCCGTCCTCCAGAACCTATTGGGGATTAAGCGAAATGATGGAAAGCGAGTTGGACTTCTTAAAGGCGACCGTACTTTCCAAGTCCATGGCACCGGTCACCATGTATAGTGATATGCCGATCAAAGAGATGGCAAAGGATCCGGATTTTCCTAAAAAGTGGATGTTCGGCATGGCATTGATGCTGAAAAAAGGACTGCATCTTAATCAGATTCATAATCTGGATCGGTCCTTTGAGGAAATGATGCTGGGACTCGAAAGCTGGATTCCGATGTATATGACCGGGCAGATTTCTCCCTATTATTTCAAAAATGCACAGAGCAACCTTTTTTTGCATTTTCTAAAAGTCTCCGGTTCCGCCGCACTTTCGGGTGAAGCTATTGCCGGTTATCACGCAGATGGAAAATACTATTTGACCAAGTCCAAACGCGAGGTGGAATACTATCAAAAGCGAGCGGCGGAGATGTTAAAAAATGCTCATCCCCTGATGGATATCTATCGCAGTGAACGGGAAATAGAGCTGGGAGCATTCCTGCTTTCCGATGCAGGAACGCCGGGAAAGCGCCGCAGCATTTTATCCACACTGCCGCTATACACGATCAGCGACAGACTGCTAGATCAGATTCTTACCCGAAACGGCATAAACACTGAGCATAAAAAGCGCATTCAAAGACACGTCGCAACACAAAAAAAGCGGATCATGGAGATCCTCATCTCTGAACAAATTGAGGACGAGATTCCGACTTTCTCACCGGAGGAATTCCAGGAACAGCCACCTGTTCTGGAGCTTTCAGAGATATTTTGCGAAACGGATATTTCATACAGTGAATCAGAATATGCCACACACCTATGCGAAACGAAGCTGTTTGCCGGACAGAATCCCAATTACTCCGTAACATTCAGCACAACACACGCATTCCGCAACTTGCAGATTCTGATTCATGAAGGTAGGTGGGCAATGGTGTCCAAGGGAAAGGCTCCTGCAATCCATTTTGTCATTCGCCATCCGAAACTGCGCACTGCGATTGAGAACTTCATTCCGCCGGTAACAGAAGAATAACTATACAAAAATAACTCCCCGGAAATCTTTGATCTCCGGGGAGTTGTAAACCTTTGATATTGTTCTGAACGGTTGACTAACGCTTGCTGAACTGTGGAGCACGACGAGCTGCTTTTAAACCGTACTTCTTTCTTTCCTTCATACGTGGATCACGAGTTAAGAATCCAGCCTTCTTTAATGCCGGTCTGTACTCTGGATCAGCTACGCATAATGCTCTTGAAATACCATGACGGATTGCACCAGCCTGTCCGGTAAATCCACCACCCTTAACGTTTACTAATACATCAAACTTACCCTGTGTAGAAGTAGCTTCAAATGGCTGATTTACGATTAACTTCAGAGTCTCTAATCCGAAATACTCATCCATATCTCTCTTATTGATCGTAACCTTACCTGTACCAGGTACTAAATATACTCTGGCAATACTGCTTTTTCTTCTACCAGTTCCGTAAAACTTGTTATCTTTCTTCTTAGCCACTGTTATGTCCTCCTTCTACAATTAATACTTAATCTCTAAAGCAACCGGCTTCTGTGCTGCCTGCTCATGTTCTGGACCTGCATATACGTGAAGCTTCTTGATCATCTCACGTCCTAAAGGTCCCTTTGGAAGCATACCCTTAACTGCCAAGTAGATAACATCTTCCGGCTTCTTGTTCATCTTTTCTCTTAATGTAGTTTCCTTCATTCCGCCTACATAATCAGAGTGATTGTAATATACCTTCTGATCCATCTTCTTACCTGTAACCTGAATCTTATCAGCGTTAACTACGATTACATAATCGCCTGTATCAATATGTG
>ERZ780075.696-NODE-696-length-14712-cov-4.953947_pt1 | contig 14712 bp, 8 predicted proteins | sample MGYA00511839_ERZ780075 | MGnify/ENA primary metagenome ERZ780075 (study PRJEB29588, sample SAMEA2155953) | human gut metagenome | biome: human gut; feature: human-associated habitat; material: faeces | place: Denmark | collected 2008/2010 ...
ACCTATCTGCGTGACGTAATTGAGCGCAACCATCTGCGTAATCCTGAAGGAATGAAGGAATTGGTGCGTGTGCTTGCCTCGGGCATTGGTTCGTCAACCAATCCAACGAGAATAGCCAATACCTTTCAATCTGCACAAGGGGTAACCATAAAAAGAGACACTATAAAACAATATATTGACTATCTGAAAGATTCTTTCTTGATAGAAGAAGCCTTACGCTATGATGTGAAAGGCAGAAAATATATCGGAACTGAGACGAAATACTATTTCGCAGACATCGGCATTCGTGCAGCCATTCTTAACTATCGTCAACAAGAGGAAACGCACATTATGGAAAACATTATCTATAATGAACTTCGTAGTCGTGGATATAATGTGGATGTAGGATTGGTTGAACTTGGCGGCAAGGATAAGAACGGCAAGTTTGTCAGAAGGCAGTTGGAAGTTGACTTTGTGGTGAACCGTCCTCCATACAGATTCTATATACAGTCGGCTTTTCACATGCCTACGCCAGAGAAGGAACAGCAAGAACGTCGCCCATTATTGTCAATCAATGACCACTTCCGTAAGATTGTCATTGTTGGTGATGATATTCACCGCAAGGAGGACGAACTCGGTGTGTTGACTGTCGGACTCTTGGATTTCCTGACGGACAAGAACTTGTTGGAGCAAGGATAATCATTTGGATATTGACAGACCTGACCAATTTAAAGTAGTCGATGGGCGAAGAATACATAGGACTGCTGATTGACTTTGCGCTGTGGGGTTTACTTCGGCATTATTGTTCTTAAGGAAAAGGAAAAACCTCGCAAATGCGCGTTTTTTGAGCGTCGAAGTCATAAAATAGTCCGTTTGAGAGTTGGAAGCAAAAAGGAAGACGCCCCATTTTGTGGGGCGTCTTGCAGTATGAGAGGTTGTAACCAGTGCGAATCAGATCGACAGACGGCGGAGCGTGTCGAGCAAATCGCGGTTTATTGGTTTGTCCTTCTTGATAGCCTTTGAGAACGGCACATAAACGATTTCATCGTTTGCCACGCCAATCATCACGTTGCGCTGGTCCTCAAGGAGAGCGTCGATGGCAGCCGCGCCCATGCGCGATGCGAGGATGCGGTCGTGGGCAGTAGGCGATCCGCCTCGCTGCAGGTGTCCGAGAATCGACACGCGCACCTCATATTGCGGATATTCGTTTTTCACGCGTTCGGCAAGCGCCATTGCGCCGCCCGTCACAGGGCTTTCTGCAACAAGCACGATTGAAGAGTTCTTGCTCTTGCGGAAACCGTTGTTGATGAGTTCCTCCAACTGGTCGACCTCGGTGGAGATTTCCGGGATTATGGCAGCTTCTGCGCCAGCGGCGATTGCACCGTTGAGGGCGAGGAATCCGGCGTCGCGTCCCATCACCTCGATGAAGAACAGACGCTCGTGAGAAGTCGCCGTGTCGCGGATTTTGTCCACACATTGCATGATGGTGTTGAGGGCAGTGTCATATCCGATTGTCGTGTCGGTTCCGTATAGGTCGTTGTCGATTGTTCCCGGCAGACCTACGATAGGAATGTTATATTCAGTGGCGAAGATGCGTGCGCCCGTCAGAGAGCCGTCGCCTCCGATCACCACAAGAGAGTCGATGCCCGCGTTGACCATATTGTCGTACGCGATTTTCCGACCTTCTTCTGTGCGGAACTCCATGCAGCGTGCAGTCTTCAGGATTGTGCCGCCGACTTGGATGATGTTTGAAACGTTTTGCGTCTTGAATTCAACAATTTCGTTGGTTACCAGTCCGCGGTAGCCACGATAGATACCCTTCACGGCAATACCGTTGAAGATTGCCGAGCGGGTCACGGCGCGAATCGCCGCATTCATTCCAGGGGCATCGCCTCCTGATGTCAATATACCGATACATTTAGGCATAACTGTAACATTTAAGTGATAGGCTTATATATGTTTGTCAGCACAAAGGTAGTCTTATTTATCGCATCGGCAAAACAATGATGTGATAAAAAATTGTAACAAGGTTTGCCTGCGCCGCCTGTAATGCTGTATAATGCCTATAAGTCAGGATGCTTTTAGAATGGTCGGCGTCCTCCCGGAGGTGGTCCCATCGGCGGCCGCTGGTTGCCTCCGCGTTTCATGTCGGCGGGCATTTCTGGCGGGAGGTGTCCGCCGGGGGCGAAACCGTCGTAGTTGATGTCTTTTTCCGACGTGCCTTTGCCGAGCCGCGTGAAGCGGTAGGAAAACGACAGCATCACGTAGCGCGTCACGGTGTTGAACTGCTGGTCCTCAATGTAGTTTGCCGTCACGCTGCGCGACACGTTTTTCTTCTGTTGCAGCAGGTCGTATGCCTTCAGTGCAATTGCCGCCGACTTGTCTTTGAGAAATTCGTATGACAGCGACGCGTTCCAAAGCCATTGGTTGTTGTCGTAGCCGGTAGAGTATCCGCTGGTGGCGCTGTAGGTGATGTCGGAGCCTATCGACAGTCCGAAAGGAGTGTAGTAATTTGCGTTTAACGAACCGCCGTATGAGTGGATGTCGCGGTTGTCGGTCTGAATTGAGTTGCGTGTCTGCTGATAGTTGTAGTACGGGCGCAGCTCAATGTCGACGATGTTGTTGCGGAAGGCGATGCTCGGAGTTTCGCTCAGCATCAACGTTCCGCTGTAGTTTCGCTCTCCGTTGTTGAATCCCACGGCGCGCGAATAGCGTGCGAATGCGTTGTTGGTCCATCTCCAGCCTCGGTTTCCTATAGGCGACGTGTACATCATCATTCCGTCTGCGCTCCACACCCCGTTCACGTTATCGTATGTGGTGGTCTGCTTGCCGGTCTCCTTGTCGTAGATGGTTTTTGAGACGATGCTGTTTTGCGCCACGTTGATTCCTCCAAACGCCATAATGCTGCTCTGATGCTCTTGGTTGAAATTGTTGTAGCGCACGGAGATGCGGTGGTTGAACGCTGGCAGCAGGTTGGGATTACCCACCACGATGCGCGACGGATTGCTCTCGTCGGGGACTGGTTGCAACTGCGTCATTGTTGGCGACGTCGAGCGTCCGCGATAGTCGATGGCAAGTGAGTTTGTCTTCGAGATGGAGTAGCGGAACCGCATGAACGGCGCATAGTTCCACACCCATCGTTCCGGGATGTTTTTCTCGCTGTTCATCATTGTCGGGTTGACCGACACGCCCACGTTGAGGCGGTATTTCTTGCGGTTCTGCTTGAATCCGACGCGTATCTGCTGTGAGAACTGGTCGTTGCGGAACCTGTTGCTCTGGTCTTCGTCGAGCACACCGCTCTCGGCAGCCAGAGTGTTTGCAACCACGTGATTTGTCACGATGCCGTAGTCGTCCTCGAGTATGCGCAGGGCGCGTTGCGGATCATATTCACGGTCGGCGTTGTACACCAGTTTGTCGGCATTGTTGAAGTAGTAGTTCATGCGGTAGGCAAACGTCAGAAACCGGGCCTTATTGATGTCGCCGATAGGCTCCGTCCACGTCAGACGCGCGCCCACACGGCTGCTCCACTGATGGTTGTCGGTGTATTGGTCGCGTGTCTCGTCCTGGTCGGGCTGAAGGAAATATTTGTTGATTGAATATGTGGTCTCGTCCTCGTTTGTGTTGCTGTATTTGTAAGTCAGCTGCGTGGAGAACGAGCGTCCCGGGCGGTTGCGGAATTTATGGTTGTAGACCACCTTGCCGCCGATGTCGTAGCTCGTGCCGCTGCTCGTCAGCAGGTTGTCGGAGCTGTTGACCGCGGTGCGGTTGGCGTCGCCTGCAAACAGGCGGCTCCACGACGCCTTGTCGCTGTCGTTGACACTCAGCATGAACGATGGGCGGAAATCAAGAGTGTTGAGCGAGTCGACCTGCCATTGCATTCGGAAATTGCCCGTCAGGTTGTGGCTGCGGTCGATTGCGTTGCTGAAAGCGTTCTCATAGCTTGTCGAGTCGGCAAACAGATACTGCTTGTTGCTCGTCTGCTGCGTTTTCTGGCGGCTGTGGGAATACATCACATCGCCACCGGCACGGAATATCTCGTCATTGCCCACATTGAAATTGAAACCCACGTTTTGCGCGTCGTTCACACCGTCGACACCGCCGAAGCGCTTGAAACGTCCGTCGCCGGGCATCGAGAACGACATCTCGTTGATGTTGTTGGCGTCAGCCACGATTGAAAACTGGTTGTCGTTGACAAACCGGTTCACCATCAGGTTGCCGGAGTAGCGGTTGTCGGTGCCGTAGCCCACTGTCGCATTGCCGAACCATCCCTGCTTCATGCCTTTTTTCACCGTAAGGTTGATCACGGTCTCGTCCTCGCCGTCGTCAACGCCGGTTATCCTTGCCAAGTCGCTCTTGCGGTCGATAACCTGCAGCTTGTCGACCATGTCCACCGGAATGTTGCGCGACGCCACCTTTGCATCGTCGGAGAAGAACTCCTTGCCGTCGACAAGGATTTTGGTGACTTCCTTTCCTTGCGCCGTGATTTTGCCATCGCTGCCCACTTCCACTCCCGGCAGACGTTTCAGCAAGTCCTCCACTACGGCGTTTGGCTGTGTTTTGTAGGAGTCGGCGTTGTATTCCACCGTGTCTTCCATCACCTTCACCTCGGCGCGTACTGCCGTCACTTCGGCATCGCGCAGCACGATGGAGTTTTCCTTGACGGCGATTTTGCCGAGGTCGACGGTGGCGTCGCCAACGCTGATTGCCACGGTAGTTGTCTCGTAGCCTACGTACGATACTTTTGCAACATATTTACCGCGAGCCACTCCCGTGAAGCGGAAATGACCGTTGACATCGCTCACGACGCCTTTCACCAGGCTGCTGTCGCGTGTCGACAGCAACTGCACCGTGGCGCTTATCAGCGGGGTCTGGTCGTTGTTGTCGACGAGCAGACCCTTGACATCGGCAGCCGATGCGAAGACTGTCGAAAAAAGCGAGATTATGACAGTAAGTAAATAGGTCGAGTTTTTCATTTTTCCTTCTATTTTTGTATACAAAAGTAGTTAAATGCGACCGAAAAGCAATCGCATAATAGACAGAATGCAGAAATCTGCGTATCTTTGCACCACTTTAAATTTTATTTAGAAATTAATAATGAAAGAATTCCTTAAAATATTACGCCGCTTTGTGCCGCCATACAAGAAATATTTGTTTCTCAACATTTTCTTCAATATCCTGGCGGCGTTTCTGACGCTTTTCTCCTTTGCATTGATAATCCCGATTCTCGAGATGCTCTTTATGGGCGACAAAGGGGTGGTCTATCACTATATGGACTGGACAAACGGCTCGTTCAAGGATGTGGCAATCAATAATTTCTACTATTCTGCATATTATTGCAAAATTCATCTCGGTCCGTCGGTCACCCTGATGCTTCTCGCTGTGGCTCTCGTGGTGATGACCGCATTCAAGACCGGCGCCACATATCTCAGCCTCTATTTCTTGATTCCGATTCGTTCGGGAATAGTGCGCGACATCCGCAACTTTGTCTACGACAAGATTCTGGGCCTTCCCATCGGCTTCTTCTCGAGCGAGCGCAAGGGCGACGTGATGGCGCGTATGTCGGGCGACGTGGCTGAGGTGGAAAACTCCATCATGGCGTCGCTTGATATGATGTTCAAGAATCCGATTATGATTGTCGTGTGCCTTGGCATGATGATTGTGATTAGTTGGCAGCTGACGATTTTTGTGTTTGTACTGCTGCCAGTGGCAGGACTCGTGATGGGGCGCATAGGCAAGAGGCTGAAGCGCACGTCGCTCGTGGGACAGCAGCAGTGGGGCACGCTGATGTCGACCATCGAGGAGACACTCGGCGGCTTGCGCATTGTCAAGGCATTCAATGCGGAACATAAGATGAGCGCGCGTTTCCACGGTGAGAACCAGCTGTTCTACAACACGTCGAACCGCATCAACCGACGCCAGTCGCTCGCACACCCGATGAGCGAGTTTCTCGGCACGATGACCATCGCCATCGTGCTGTGGTTTGGTGGCACACTCATCCTTTCAGGCAACAATATCATCGACGCGCCCACATTCATATATTATATGGTGATTTTCTACAGCATCATCAATCCGGCGAAAGACCTGTCGAAGGCGGTCTACTCCGTGCAGAAAGGTTTGGCGTCGATGGAGCGTATCGACAAAATCCTCAGCGCCGACAATCCTATAAAAGACCCTGCCGAGCCAAAGACCCTGCCGTCGGAGAATTTCGACATCCGTTATGACGGAGTGCGCTTCCGCTATGGTCAGGATTGGGTGATCAACGGTGTCACGTTGGAAATCCCTTATGGCAAGACGGTGGCGCTGGTGGGACAGTCGGGCAGCGGAAAGTCGACACTCGCCGACCTGTTGCCGCGCTTCTACGACGTGCAGGAGGGCTCAATCTCTATCGGAGGCACCGACATCCGCCAGTTCCGCGTCAAGGATCTGCGCGCATTGATGGGCAACGTCAATCAGGAGGCGATACTGTTTAACGACAGTTTCTACAACAACATAACCTTCGGCGTCGACGGCGCCACGCGCGAACAGGTGGAAGAGGCGGCGCGCATTGCCAACGCCCACGACTTCATTATGGAAACCGAGCAGGGCTACGACACCAATATCGGCGACCGCGGAGGCAGGCTGTCGGGCGGGCATCGCCAGCGCATAAGCATCGCGCGCGCGATACTCAAGAATCCGCCGTTGCTGATTCTCGACGAAGCCACATAGGCTCTCGCCACCGAGAGCGAGCGTCTGGTGCAGGAGGCTCTTGACCGGCTGATGAAAAACCGCACCACTCTCGTCATTGCCCACCGGTTGTCGACAATCCGCAATGCCGACCAGATATGCGTGATGCATGAGGGCAAAATCGTGGAACGCGGCACGCACGACGAGCTTATCGCCATGAACCGCTATTACAAGAAACTTGTCGACATGCAGAAATTCTAATTAGCCATGAGACGCCGCATCGCCATTCTTGCTTCCGGAACAGGCTCCAACGCCGAGAATCTTGCCGCATATTTTCAAAATTCAGATGTGGCGGAAGTGGCGTTGCTGATTGCCGACCGCAAGGCGCCGGTGATCGACAGGCTGAAGCCCTATGGAGTGCCTGCGGTAATCATTCCGCGTGCTGAATGGCGCGAAAATTCGCAGAAGGCAGTCGCTGTGATGCGTGACGCAGCAGTCGACCTGGTTGTGCTTGCCGGATTTCTCACGGTGGTGCCGAAGGAAGTGCTGGAAGCCTTTCCCGAACGGATTGTCAACGTGCATCCATCGCTGCTGCCGAAGTTCGGAGGCAAAGGAATGTGGGGAATGAATGTGCATCGCGCCGTTATCGCCGCCGGCGAGGCGGAGAGCGGCATCACCATCCACTTTGTGTCGGAAGGCGTCGACACGGGAGCGGCGATTGCCCAGTTCCGTTGTCCGGTTACCCCGTCCGACACCCCCGACACTCTTGCCGCAAAAATCCACGCGCTCGAGCAGGCGCATCTCCCTGAAATTATACAAAAACTGGTGGAATCTATTGCATAAAGTAATATTTATGCAGAATATTTGTTTTATTTCGAATAAAATCTAATTTTTTTTATGCGAAAAGTTTTGCCTATTCAAAAAATAGGCATATATTTGCAGTGTCAATAAATAAATATGCAGATATGAACGAAGATTCGAAAAAATTCCTTTTGCAAGAAAAGGAGATTCCAGAAGCATGGTACAATGTCGTGGCGGAGATGCCCAACAAGCCCCGTCCAATGCTCAACCCGGCAACGAAACAACCGCTTACAGCGGAAGATCTGTTTCCTCTTTTCTCAGAAGAGGCATCGCGCCAGGAGATGAACACCGCCGACACTTGGATTGAAATCCCGGAGGAGGTGCGCGACATGTACAAAATCTGGCGTCCTACACCGTTGGTGCGCGCCCGCGGCTTGGAGAAGGCTCTCGACACTCCGGCACATATCTATTTCAAGAACGAAAGCGTCAGCCCGGTAGGCTCGCACAAGCTTAACTCGGCAGTGCCGCAGGCATACTACTGCAAGCAACAAGGCGTTACAAACATAACGACTGAAACAGGCGCCGGACAGTGGGGCGCGGCACTTTCGCTTGCCGCCAAGCATTTCGGACTGGAGCTTGCCGTCTATATGGTTAAGGTGTCCTATCATCAGAAACCTTACCGCCGCTCCATAATGGAGACCTACGGCGCGGAGGTGATAGCGTCGCCGAGTATGTCGACGAAGGCAGGACGTAAAATCATAACCGACAATCCTAATTATCAAGGTTCGCTCGGCACGGCGATTTCAGAAGCGGTGGAACTTGCGATGTCGACGCCAAACTGCAAATACGTGCTCGGATCGGTGCTCAACCACGTGGCGCTGCACCAGACGGTGATCGGACTTGAGGCGGAGAAGCAGATGGCTATGGCTGGCGAATATCCCGACATCGTGATTGGATGCTTCGGCGGAGGCAGCAACTTCAGCGGAATCTCATTCCCGTTTATGCGCCACAACTTCAGCGGAGAGCGCAATACGCGCTTCATCGCCGCCGAACCGGAGTCGTGCCCGAAGCTGACACGCGGCGTGTTCCAGTATGATTTCGGCGACGAGGCTGGCTACACACCGCTCATCCCGATGCTCACGCTCGGACATAATTTCGCACCTGCAAACATCCATGCCGGTGGCTTGCGCTACCACGGAGCAGGATCGGTGGTGAGCCAGCTGAAGGAGGACAACCTGATGGAAGCGGTCGACATCCCGCAACTCGAAACCTTTGCCGCAGCCACAATGTTTGCCCGTTCGGAGGGTATTATCCCGGCGCCGGAGTCGTCGCACGCCATCGCCGCTGCCATCCGCGAGGCGAAGAAGGCAAAAGAGGCTGGCGAAAGCAAGGTGATACTCTTCAACCTGTCGGGTCACGGACTTATCGATATGTCGGCATACGACCAGTATATCGCCGGCGACCTCGCCAACTATCAGGTGAGCGAAGAGATGGTTAGACAGAACACTAAGGATTTGGAAAAGATTATCTGAGAGTAGAATAGTGGTGAATAATTGAATCGGGGACGCAGCGATGTGTTCCCGATTTTTTTGTTGCGAAATTATGTTTTAAAACATTTTTCTCTTTTTGGGTAAAAAATGTTTGCTTAATGCGAAAAAAACTTTAAAAATATTTGCTTGTCTCACTTTTTTTTGCTCAATTTGCATTGTTTAAAACCATTTGAGCCGCAAAAGCCGTGGTTTAAATGGCTTGGCGGCACGAGATTGTTATGAGAAAAACCCTCACCGTAAAAAGTGGGAACAAACCAAATAAATTAATTATGCTTATGAAAAATCTAAGTGCAATGTTCGTGGCACTTTCACTCGCAGGAGCAACCCCGTTCATACCAATGGGGGGGGGTACGGCATATGCTCAGACTCAGGCTGGTGAAGTAACAGGAATTGTTTATGATTCCAATGGAGAGCCTCTTATAGGGGCGGTTGTATCGGTCAAAGGCACAAATCGTGGCGCGGCTACTGACGCCGACGGTAAATTCCGTCTGCAAGCCAAGCCAGGTCAGGTGCTTGTAGTGTCTTATGTGGGTGCCAAGACTCAGGAAGTGGCTGTTGGCGCTGCCCGTAGTTACACTGTGACATTGAAAAGCACAACCCAAAATCTGGACGAGGTGGTCGTAACCGCTCTCGGTATCAAGAAAGACAAAAAGTCGCTTGGCTACGCTGTCGACGATCTTAACGCCGACGAATTGATGAAAAACAAGTCAGCCAACGCCATCAACTCGCTTTCTGGTAAGATTGCCGGTGTCAACATTACGCAGACTTCAGGCGCCGCAGGTGCCGGTTCGCAAATCATTCTCCGTGGTGGTACATCATTGGAGCGCGACAACCAGCCTCTGTTTGTTGTTGACGGTGTGATTTATGACAACTCGACTTCCGTAGTCGGCAACTCTGCCTTCGACGGTACTTTGTCGACATCATCAACCAACTCAAACCGTGTGATGGATATCAACCCTGAGGATATCGAGAACATGTCAGTCCTCAAAGGTCCTGCCGCAGCCGCTCTTTATGGTTCGCGCGCATCTGCCGGTGTTGTGATCATCACTACTAAGAAAGGTAAAGAAGGACGCGTTGAGGTCAACCTCTCCGCTAAATATATCACTTCTTGGGTTAAGGATCTTCCTAAGACCCAGAACCGCTATCGCCGTGGTTTCATGAAAGACAACTACGATGAAGCCGGTAATTATGTAAGCACAACGTTCGACGATTTCGCATACAACTCTTGGGGTAGCAGAGTCGACGCCGACACTCCGATTTACGACAATATCGGCGACTTCTTCCAGAATAGCGGCGCTTGGGATACCAACTTGAGTATCTCCGGAGGTAGCAAGAACGGCAACTTCTTCTTGTCAGGCTCGTTCTACGATCAGGACGGTATCATCCCGACAACCGGCTACACCAAGACTACATTCCGCTTCAACGGCGAGCAGAAATTCAAGATGTTCACATTCGGTGCCAACGTGGCTTACTCACAGTCACGCACCGACAAGACCATCACTTCTGCCGCGCTTTATGGATCAAGCGGTTCGGGCACAATGTCAAGTCTTTATATGTGGTCGCCTACAGATGACATGACACATTATAAGAACGAAGATGGCACACGCTACCGCATGTTCGGCGACCGTCTTGACGTAGTTGACGAGCGCGACAACCCATATTGGATTTTGAACAACAACAAGATGAAAGACAACACCGAGCGTTTCACCGGCAACTTCTCAGTGAAGGCTGACATTACCGACTGGTGGTGGATTTCTTACCGCATGGGTATGGACTCTTATACTACTGAGAACACTAACCAAATCGGTGCCGGCGGTGTATACAAGGAGGCTTGGCAGAAAGGTATGTTGAGCGAGAACTCTCTCCGCTACCAATACTTGTCGACCAACTTGATGACCAACTTCAACAAGCAGTTCGGCGACTTCAACCTCAACTTGATGCTCGGCACATCGACCGACGACACGAAGTCGGTTAGAAACTACCGCATGGCTTACAACTTCCAGGTTCCAGGTTTCTATTCGTTTGACAACGCTCTCGACACTGACCGCAACTTCAAGAACACAAAGAGCCGCAAGCGTCTTGTAGGCGTATTCGGCGAGTTCCGTGCAGACTGGAAGAACACAGTGTTTGCAACAGTTACAGGACGTAACGACTGGTCGTCTACTCTTCCTGTCGACAACCGTTCTTACTTCTATCCATCTGTCAGCGGTGCTTTCGCATTCACTCAGCTGCTTCAGGATCTTGACGTGATGAACAACGACATCCTTACATTCGGTAAGATTCGCGCATCTTGGGCTCGCGTAGGTAAGGACACCAACCCTTATGTAACCAACACATACTTGTGGCCGGTAGGTACATTCCTTGGCGGCGTAACAGGAGTGGGCAACGCTTGGCAACGTGGTAACCCATATTTGAAACCTGAGATCACAGAGTCTACAGAGTTGGGTCTTGAACTCCGTTTCTTCAAGAACCGCTTGAAATTTGACTACGCTTACTACACCAACAACTCTTACAACCAGATTCTTACTCCTCGTTTGTCAAACGGTTCGGGCTACATCCTGTACTCAGTCAACGCTGGCGACGTTTACAACAAGGGTATGGAGTTGAGCATCAGCGGCACACCAATCCAAACTAAGGACTGGACATGGGAAACCGGTATCAACCTCTCTGGTAACCGCGGTACTGTAGGCAACCTTCTCGACGGCTGCGAAATCCTTTACGTGACAGACGTACAGGTAGGTAACGCAAAGGCTGCTTCGTTCAACGACGGTAACTTCATGGCAATCTCCGGTTCTCGCTGGACTCGCACAGCAGACGGCAAGGTGGTGCTTGACACTAACGGTATGCCGACCAGCGACGGCGAAACCAAATATGAAATCGGTAACCGTGAGCCTAAGTTCCAAGGCGGTTGGAACAACACATTGACTTGGAAAAACTTTACGTTCAACATGCTGTGGGAGTTCCGCGTAGGTGGACACGTTTACAACGGTACTCAGTATGCTATGACCGTAGCCGGAACAAGCAAATTGACAGAAAACCGCGACTATTTGAAGGTTAGCGGAGTTGTGCAAACAGGTGGTACAAAAGACAACCCAATCTACGAAGACCGTACATTTGAATTCGAGGCAGGCAAGACTTATCAATACAATGGTAAGACAACCAGCGGCGAGACTATCATCAACGGTTACTGGCAGACTTACTATGCACGTGAGAGCGCAAACTTCATGAAGGAAGTCAACTCTCTCCGTCTGCGCACAATCTCTCTCTCTTACGAGATGCCGAAGTCATTGCTTGCAAAATCTAAATTCATCCAGCGTGCAGTGTTCACAGCAACTGCCAACAACGTTCTTCTCTTCACCAACTATGACGGTGACCCAGAAGTGGCAGCGGCAGGTTCAGGTGTCGTAGGTTCTTCTTCAGTAGGTATCGACTACTGCGGTGTTCCTGCAACAGCAAGCTTCGCATTTGGTGTAAACTTGACATTCTAATTTCTTAAAACTTGACAACTATGAAATTATATAAATCATTAATTATCGGTGCTGCTTTGGCGTTGTCGGCAACTTCGTGCAACGACTGGCTCGACATCAACACCGACCCGAACTCTCCGTCGGCGGAGAGCGTAGAGTATCAAACTCTGTTGCCATGGTGCCAGTTCTATATGAGCCACTGCTATATGAACACAGGCTGCAACGCATCTTACTATGCAGGCAACATAATCTCAGGCGGAAACGCCCGCGACCAGGGCGCCGCTTTGTGGAACCTCGGCTCAAGCACACGCCGTGGCAACACTTACCAGTGGTTCTTCGTGGGCGTAGGTCCTAACCTTGGCAATATGTATAACAAGGCAATGGCTGCCGGCGCTTACCACTATGCTGCAGCATCCCGCTTGATCAAGGCATACGGCTTTATGGTCATGACCGATATTTTTGGTGAGATGCCTTATACACAAGCTTTCCAGGACTACAACTCTCCTAAGTTCGACACAGGCAAAACAATCTTTATGGGTTGCTTGGCTGATATCGACGAGGCTATCGAGCTGTTCCAAAAAGCACAATCGCCGTCAGCGCAGCCATTGGCTGTCGGCGACAGCTGGAACAACGGTGATGCACAGAAATGGTTGAAGTTTGCTTATCTTCTGAAGGCTCGTTGGTTGAACCACTTGAGCAAGAAGGCTGAAGGCCCTTGGAAAGAAGGCAAGTATGACACACAGGCTATCCTTGACTGCCTCGCAAAGGCTCAGCAGAGCAATGCCGACAACACAGTTATCCGCCACACGGATACCAACAGCAACACTCACGACGTGCTTGGTTGGAACGAGACTGTTGACTATTCTACAGTTTACTCATGCGTTGGTATGAACTCGAACTACTATGTTTCGAAAACATACTTTGAGAACTTGACCAACTTCGACGGCAAGGGTATTGAAGACCCACGTGCCGACCGCTTCATCCCATGGCAGCGCAGTGGAAAATCTGCCGATACTCCTGTAGAGGCATTCGGTCAGAAAATCAAATGGACTGCTGACGGCAAGTGGCGTCGTTCTGTAGGTGTTGACATCACATCAAACATCTTCAGCAACTCTGGTCCGTACCCGACTATCTGGGATAATGAAAAAAATCGTTGGTACTGCAAGACTGACAACGCTGAGCGTTGGGGCGACACCGTATTCGTACAGAGCAAATCGAGCAGCAAGGGATATTCAAAGAATGTAGACCTTCTTTGGCGTGGCAACGTTGGTAAAGACCAGTCTGCAATCAGCGGTATCTTCCAGGTTCGTCCGTCAAGCCCTACTTATCTTGGCACTTATTGGGAAGCCAACTTCATCAAGGCTGAGGTGCTGATGCGCAAGGGCGACAAGGCTGGTGCATTCGCTGCTTATCAGACTGCAGTGAAGGCTCACATGGAGGCTGTCAACGAACAGTTGAACACTTGGTGTACAGAAGACCCGGCATTGAAGGACTGCCCGTCGTTCACTCCGATGAAGCAAGCTGACATCGACGCTTACTGTGCAGAAGGTGGCGCTCTTGGATCGGCTGGCGACATCACAATGGGTAAGATTATGACTCAAAAGCTCATGACCGAGTTGTTTATGATCGAGACTTGGAATGACTTCCGTCGCTTCGACTTCGATCCTAACATCTTTATGAACTGGAACAAGTCGTATGAGTACGAGCACAATCCAAATTATCTGACTTACTGTCCTATGGGCAAGGGTCCACGCCGTTGGCAACCAGCAGGCATTGAAATCAGCTACAACTCCGACAACCTGAAGGCTATCGGCGCTGAGATTCCTGGTGCTTCTGAACTTACTGGAGAAGTTTGGTACAACTCAGATCAGATTTGCACACTTAATGTTTGGTGGGATTCAGACCAACCATAGTGTTTACGGTTAAACATAGACTTTGAATTGGGGCGCTGCCGGCAACGGCGGCGCCCCTTTTTTTTCGGGTAGGCATGAGCTTATTCTAATGGCTACTTGTAATGAGAGATTTTGCATCGGCTTGTTTTGGATGTATGAGCAAGACAGAATCGGCGAAATCGGAAAAAGAGCAGACGCTCCGCGACAATGGTCGTCGTGGCGATGGTTCTCGGCGTTTCTACAACCGCACTTCGGCGGTAGTTGCTCGTGCCACCGGTGTCACGGGGTAGGCGAGCCAACCCCGTGCTAACATATTAAACCGTACTTCGGCAGTTTTTTCTCGGTGAATGTCGCCTTTCA
>ERZ780075.699-NODE-699-length-14543-cov-5.367338_pt1 | contig 14543 bp, 8 predicted proteins | sample MGYA00511839_ERZ780075 | MGnify/ENA primary metagenome ERZ780075 (study PRJEB29588, sample SAMEA2155953) | human gut metagenome | biome: human gut; feature: human-associated habitat; material: faeces | place: Denmark | collected 2008/2010 ...
CCCAGGTGGGGACGGAGACGGCCACGCCTCGCTTTTCGTAGGCGGCGGCGCCCAGCTCGAACTGGCCGTCCACATGGTCCACGAAGGCGGAGACGGGCAGGCTGTCGCCGTCCATCTTGCCCACGGGCTCCAGGATATCCTTGACCATCTTCACCAGCTCGGGCTTGCCCTTGAGCTCCTTGGCGGGCTTGGTATCCACGGCGTTGGCCCAGTCGGCGGGCACGTCGATCTTCTTATAGGCGGTGGCGCCCAGGTCGATGGCCTTGTAGTTCATGTCCACGATGTCCTGGCCCTTCTTCAGGTAGGAGGCCTTGGCCTTCTCCTTCATGTAGGTGATGGCCTCCTCCTCGGGCATGACCTTGGCCAGGGAGAAGAACGCGGACTGGAGGATGGTGTTGTTGCGCTTGCCCATGCCGATCTCGATAGCCAGGTCAATGGCATCGATGGTGTAGAGCTGGATGTTGTTCTGGGCGATATAGCGCTTGGAGGCGGCGTCCATGTGGTGGTTCAGCTCATCGAAGTCCCACTGGCAGTTGATCATGAACACGCCGCCGGGCTTGACATCCTGCACCATCTTGAAGCCCTTGGTCACATAGCTGGGGTTGTGGCAGGCCACGAAGTCAGCCTTGTTGATGTAGTACGGGCTGCGGATGGGGTGATCGCCGAAGCGCAGGTGGCTGATGGTCACGCCGCCGGTCTTCTTGGAGTCATACTGGAAGTACGCCTGGACGTACTTGTCGGTATGGTCGCCGATGATCTTGATGGAGTTCTTGTTGGCGCCGACGGTACCGTCGCCGCCCAGACCCCAGAACTTGCACTCGATGGTGCCTTCGGCTGCGGTGTTGGGAGCTTCCTTCTCTTCGAGTGAGAGATAGGTAACATCGTCGTTGATGCCGAGGGTGAAGTGAGCCTTGGGAGCGTCCTTGGCAAGCTCGTCATAAACTGCGAATACGCTTGCGGGCGGAGTATCCTTTGAACCGAGACCGTAACGGCCGCCGATGACCTTGATATCGCTTCTGCCGGTAGCTGCGAGAGCTGCGACAACGTCAAGGAACAGGGGCTCGCCGAGTGAGCCGGGCTCTTTGGTCCTGTCAAGAACAGCGAGCTTCTTGCAGGTCGCGGGGATAGCTTCAACGAGCTTCTCAGCGGAGAACGGTCTGTAAAGGCGAACCTTGACAAGGCCGACCTTCTCGCCCTTAGCGGTGAGGTAGTCGATAACTTCCTCTGCAACGTCGCAGATGGAGCCCATTGCTACGATGACATTCTCAGCGTCGGGAGCGCCGTAGTAGTTGAAGAGCTTGTAGTCAGTGCCGAGCTTGGCGTTGACCTTGTTCATGTATTCCTCAACGACTGCGGGCAGAGCGTCGTAGTAGGAGTTGCAAGCCTCACGATGCTGGAAGAAGATATCGCCGTTCTCGTGAGAGCCGCGCATTACGGGGCGCTCGGGGTTGAGAGCTCTCTTGCGGAAAGCCTCAACAGCGTCCATATCGCACATTTCCTTGAGATCCTCATAGTCCCAGATCTGGATCTTCTGGATCTCGTGAGAGGTGCGGAAGCCGTCGAAGAAGTTGATGAAGGGAACTCTGCCCTTGATCGCTGCAAGGTGAGCAACAGCGCCGAGATCCATAACTTCCTGCGGGTTGGTCTCTGCAAGCATTGCAAAGCCGGTCTGACGGCAGGCGTAAACATCGGAATGATCGCCGAAAATGTTAAGTGCGTGGGAAGCAACGCAGCGAGCCGATACATGGAAAACGCTGGGGAGAAGCTCACCGGCGATCTTATACATATTGGGTATCATGAGCAGAAGGCCCTGGGATGCAGTGTAAGTAGTGGTGAGAGCACCGGCTGCGAGCGAACCGTGAACGGTGCCGGCTGCGCCTGCCTCCGACTGCATCTCGGCAACCTTAACGGTGGTGCCGAAGATATTCTTGAGACCCTGCGCCGACCACTGGTCAACGTAGTCTGCCATGGGGCTGGACGGAGTTATCGGGTAGATACCGGCAACTTCCGTGAACGCATAGGACACATATGCCGCAGCGTTGTTACCGTCCATGGTCTTCATTTTTCTTGCCATAGTCTTTTTCCTCCTAAAATAGTGTGCTGAGTAAAAAAGTGATAAAATACACCACTGCATATATTAACACTTTTCTTTTTATTTGTAAACCTATAATTAATCCAAAATGAAGAAGAATTTTGCATTTTATTTGTAAAATTAATCAGAAATCATCATATTTGACCGTTCCGGAGCACGAAAAACGCAGAATCCCGTCGTAAATTGCCGTATAAGCTACTGAGACTCAATAAAATGTTTTGAGACGTGAGTTTTGGTAATTTCAAGCGAGCGCAAATGCTGTTGTCTTTCCTTTATCTATGAATAACGGAATTACACACAAAAAGCACTTTTTGCCCAAAATTTATTCACGCTGTATCCGTAAAATCCGAAATCCACGCACTTTAAAGGCTCCCTTGTGTAACGGAAGGCAAAAGAAGCCGCAATCTTTCAGCGACATTGTAGGGAACGGCGTCCTCTGTCAAGAGTAACATGGCATACAAAAGTGCAAGCAAACGTAAATTGAACACCGTTAGGGGCGAACTGTGTTCGCCCGCCTAAATCTGCACGATGCCGCAGCATTAAACTGTTGCCCGACTCTTAGGCTCCCTCTCGAGGGAGCTGTCCGTAGGACTGAGGGAGTTTTTGCTTGAAAGCAAGTATTCCACCTGCGGCGCAAGTTCGTAGGATCAAACCGAGAAAGACCGAAATGCAATCAAAATATTTATCTTCACGATTCTTCTGCCCTTGCTTAATAAATATCGCACTCCCGCTGACCACCAACAGCGTTCAAAATCATAAATAATGCCGATCGTTTGCCCGGCACTTGTGCAGCCGCCGCCGAAATTTCAAAATTTTTTGAAATAGGTATTGATTTTTGCCGCGGAATGTGTTACTATACTTTGGCAATCAGGAATGATTGCATATGCGCTGCTAGCTCAGCTGGATAGAGTGTTTGGCTACGAACCAAAAGGTCAGGGGTTCGAGTCCCTTGCAGCGCGCCAACCGCAATTCCTTGTAAATCAAGGGGTTGCGGTCTTTTTTATACTCGGTTTTTCCGCCGAAAAAACGCGTTTTTCTAACAAATTTCTAACATTCATTTTTAACTCGCCGGTAAATGGGACTCGAACCCTGAGAGGGTGAGCGACGTTAAGAAAACAGTCCGGCGGACTTTATTGTAACCGCTGATTAGTCGCCGTCACGCTTCTCGGCGGCTGCTTTCCCGCCGCTTAACGCCCGAAACGCTCGCTAATACATAAGCCAGTATTAACTGTGCTTTCGGACATTTTCGGCGAAAAATCATCTCGCCGATAAGCATAACTTCGATTTAATCACCGGTTGCGCGAGGAGAAGGCGTTTTTTCTTTTTTGCTCTGCAGGTTTTTGCAGACATATTCAGTTCGTTCTTTGTCATTATGGATTTTTCGGCGTTATGATCTCGTTGAATTAACCGCATCCTTAAAAATTTGGGCTACTGTCTCAAAAAATCATTGCTATTTTTATTCTGCCGTGATATAATACATTTACCACACAAAAATTAATCTCAACTTACCAGCGGGAGTCGCATTTTGGTTAGGCAAAAATGCGGACTTCTTCTTTCGCATTTCCGTTGAATGTTGAGAGCTTTTGTGTGGTAGCAAAATGAGGTCATGCATTTTTCGGTGTGTGTGACTTCGTGTTGCACACACTTTTTTATTTTACGGAGGAAATGCTATGAAAAAGAAACTATCTAAAGGCGGAAAAATCGCAATCTTCATTATCGGAATTATTGTGCTGCTGTTTGTGGTCGCCTCTATCGTCTCAACCCCGACCGACGGCGGCAGTGACCCGACTTCCAGCGCTGCGGAGGGTGGGGAGCAGCAAAGCCTTAAAGGAAAAGTTCTCTACGAGGATAGCAATTACAAGGTAACATATGTTGGATTTGAGGACCCGGGCATGGGCGTTACGGCATTTAACCTGAGCTTAAAAATAGAAAACAACTCCGATAAAAAAGTTGTCGCGACGCTTGTTGACGGGTACGCCAATGATACCGCCGTTTTCTTCGGCTCAGGTGTCCCTGTTGAAATTATGCCCGGCAAAAATGCGGTCGGAGTTTTTATCCTCGGATATAACAACACGGGAATCAGCAGCATTGATGAGATCGAGAAGCTGCAATTTAAGATACAGCTGTATGATGAGAACTTTTCGGAATCTTTGCTCAAAACTTCAGACATAACGCTTAACTTAAAATAATACGAACGGCGGACGGTTATATAAAACTGTCCGCCGAATTTTTGCGTTTTAACAGGGGAATACGGAACAACGACCGTTTTGAAGAATTACGGACTTTCCATCTGAGAAAAACTGTGCTATAATTATCCTGAAATTGGTCGCACACAGGTACGGCGCAGAGGTTTTGTTTTGATGTGCGGTTACTTGAATTATCGTAGGCGCGGAATTCGTTCGACTACTTGAGCATAGCACTTTTAATTTTGTTTGTATTCTATATTTTTGAGGTGTGGATTATGTTTTATATTCAACATTACGATTCACCGCTGGGTGGCATTCTGCTGGCGGCTGACGAGATCGGGCTGACCGGCCTTTGGTTCGACGGCGAAAAATACTTTGCCGACAACCTGCTTGACGAGCATATTGAGCGAGAAACGCCTATCTTGAAAGAAGCCAAGCGCTGGCTCGATATTTATTTTACCGGCAGGGAGCCCGACTTCATGCCACCGCTGCATCCTATCGGCTCCGCGTTCAGGCAGTCGGTGTGGGAGATCCTTTTACAGATCCCCTATGGGCAGACCGTGACCTACGGTGAGATCGCGCGGAAGCTTGCCGACAAGCAGGGGATAGCAAAAATGTCCGCGCAGGCGGTCGGCGGCGCTGTAGGGCACAACGAGATATCCGTCATTATTCCCTGCCACCGCGTTGTAGGCACGAGCGGCAGCCTGACCGGGTATGCGGGCGGCGTTGATAAGAAAGCGGCCCTCCTGAAGCTTGAACGAGCCGATATGAGCAACTTTTTCATTCCGAAAAAGGGAACAGCGCTTTGAGGCGGCATAAAATTGCGAAAATGAGAAAAAGCGTTGACATTTCGCACGGGTTTGGTTAGAATATTATTAGGGAATATATTGAGGAGGAATTTGAAGTTAAAAGCTCATGCGGCGGAGCGAAGAGGTATGTAAGGAGGCTATGAAATGAAAAAGTTTGTTTTGGTTCTTACGGTGCTTTTGATACTGATTTTGTCCGCCGCCTGCAGGCAGCAAAATTCGATTGACGGAGCGTCGACAACCGCCGAGCCGCCGACCGTTGACAGGCAGCGCAAGGCGAGCGACGTGGCGGACAAGGTCAAAGCCGAATTCTCGGACAAGGTTTTCGGCGGGATCTACATTGATGACGGCAAGGTCTATGTGAATCTCACGGAGGACGAATTCAAAAAGCTGGCAAATACCGAAGAGGAGCGGGACGGCGTTAAAATTAACTATAAGCCGGTCAAATTCTCGCTTGAGACGCTGCAAGCCGCCGCGGACAGCATTTTCGAGCGGCTCAACAGCTCGGAGAATAAATATGATATTGTGACTGCGGACGCGAACGATGTCACAAACAAGGTCGACATTGAGGTGCGCCCGCTGCGGGACGAGGTGTATGAGATCGCCTCGGAGTATATTGACCTTGAGTATGTCAATATTACGGAGCTGCCGGAGGATTACTCGTTAGAACTCACGCCGGCAGAGGAATTGCCGGAATAATGAAACAGACAGTGTGAAAATTTGTTTGCGGTTTTGACGGCGAACGGTATGGGCGGCCTTGCGGGGCCGCCCATTTGAATTATGTGAGCCAAGAGTTTTAGTCTCCGATTTAGTGACGGAGGATTGATTTTATAGTGTTAATTGATTTCGGCACACCTCATCCGTCTCGCAAGCTCGACACGTTCTCCTCAAGGAGAAGGCGGTTTTAACTGTCAGCAATGTGTTTTCAGCGGGTGAACACAGTTCGCCCCTAACGGTGTTCAATTTACACAACTGTTTTGCTTGCGGGACGCCGAGGACGTCGTCCTCTACGAATGAATTGAAAGCATTTTGTTATACCGTCAGCAGCATTTTGGTTTTAGCGCCTACCCGACAATCCTCAGGCTCCTTTCAAAAGGAGCCCATAACTGCAGCGAACTGTCGGTGGCATACTTGGAAAAGGCGAATATATTGCGGTTTGTTGTGGTTTCGGAGGCAAACGAAAACCCCGGCCTTTTGAGTGAAGGTCGGGGTTGACTTTATGTAATTCTTTGCGGCCTAGGGACATCACGCAATGACCATGTTGGCGGTGAGGGCTTTGCCGCCCTTGGAGTAGGGGCTGTAGGGGGCGATGGTTACGGTATATTCGCCTTTGTCGAGCTTGCCGACATTAACCGCCATTTCGGTTAGATCCGCACGACCGTAATTTGATACCACGGTGTCGCTCCAAACGGTTTTAGCGCCCGATTTGACGGTGATACGGTAATTCTCCGCGTCAAAGTAGCCCTTGGCGTTCGGGAAGTTGAGGACGGTTTCTCCCTCTGAGTCAGTCGACACGCTGACTTTCGCATCCTGCGGGAACTGCGGTGCGGTGTCGATGGAGCGGAGGTTGCCCCAGGAATAATACTTTGTGCCCTTGTTTGCGACGTTGGGGATATAATACTGCACGTCGTCAAAGAAGCGGTGGCTGACGGCGTCGTAGAGCTTGAGAAGCAGGTTGCCCTCGGCATCGACCTCGGCAAGCCAGAAAGCTGCGGTCTCGCCCGGCATATCGACGTCGCCGCTGATATAGTCAAGGTTGCTCATAAGCGCACCGAGCGAGCCGGTGCCCACGGAGGTGAACGAGGTCTGATTTATCGAGCGGGGGTCGCAGGAGGCGTAATGTGAGTGACCCGAGAAATCGACCACCTGCGGGTACTTCATAAGCGTTGTTTTGATATCGAGATCCGACCAATTCACGCTGCCGTAGACGGTGAGGGTCGGGTGCGGATGCTGGAATACGAAGATGGGCTTGTCGGGGGTGTCGGCAACGGCCTTGTCAAGCTCCGCCTTGAGCCACTCGACCTTGCTCTTGAAGGTCTTGCCGTCGTCGGCATAAGATACGCCGATGAAGTGGTAGCCGTTGATGACGGTGTGGGTATCCACATCCTCGCTGACGAACTTCTTATAGACGTCGTAGCCGATGGTGGCGTCGTAGTCACGGTACTCGATGAATTCATGGTTGCCCATGCAAACGAGGGTCCGGGTGCCCTCCCTGCAATTCTCGTCGATTATCTTCTTGAACATCACATACTCCGGCTCTCTGCCGCCGCCGGTCATATCGCCGGCAACTATGACTGCGTCGAAGCCCTTGTAGCTCTGGGTCGCCGCGTAGTCGTAGGTGTCGTTATAGAGAGCGGTGAAGCGCTTGGCGTTCGCCTGATCCTCCTCGCCGCTGAGGTGGACGTCGCTGCAAACGGCGAAGCGCAGCACGGGGGTGAAGTCCTCGGGCACCTCGGGGGGCTGCTTATTCACGCCGCCGACAAGCGAATATACGCCGAAATAGCAGGTGAATGCGGAGGCGATGACCGCGTTGATTATTCTTCTGAAATAAATATTCATTTTAATTTCTCCATTATTTATTACATGCTTTCGGGCACGGAGATGCTGAACATGGTCAGCACGTTGCGAAGAACGGTGCGAACGCAAAGGCAGAGGCTGAGCCTTGCCTGCATGAGGGATTCATCCTCAACGCCGACGCGGCAGGCGTTGTAGAACTTGTGGAAGAGGGTCGCAAGCTCCACAGCGTAGCGGGTTATCTTGGCGGGGTCGTAGTTCTTCGCCGAGGCGATTATTTCGTCCGTCAGGCCGGAGAGATGCTTGATAAGCTCCTTCTCCTCGGGAGCGGTCAGCAGCGCCAGCTCGGGGATGGTGCACTCCCTCGGCTCAACGCCCTCGGCGTCGAGCTTGCGGAGAATGCTGCAGATCCTGGCGTGGGCGTACTGGCAGTAGTAGACGGGATTCTGCGAGCTTTGCTCAACGGCAAGATCGAGGTCGAAATCCATCTGCGAGCCGGGTTCTCTCATATTGAAGAGGAAGCGTACCGCGTCAATGGGGATCTCCTCGAGCAGGTCGACGAGGGTTATCGCCTTGCCCGAGCGCTTGCTCATCCTGACAACTTCGCCGTCGCGGGTCAGGCGCACGAGCTGCATAAGGATAATATCAAGGTCGTCGCCGTTGCAGCCGATGGCGTCGAGCGCGCCCTTCATCCTGGCGACGTGGCCGTGATGATCCGCGCCCCAAACGTCTATAGCCTTATCAAAGCCCCTTATTTGCAGCTTGTTGCGGTGATAGGCGATATCGGCGGCGAAATAGGTCGGGTTGCCGTTAGTGCGTATGAGCACCTCGTCCTTGAGCTCAAGGCGCTCTATCTCCTCCTCGCTCTTGCCCTGCTCACGGAGCTTGGCGGCGAGGACTTCTTTATTTTTATACCAAAGGGCGCCGTCCTTCTCATAGGTCAGACCCTTGTCTCTCATGATATTCAGCGTTTCCTCAAGCTCGCCGTCGTTGTGGAGGGTGCTTTCGAGGAACCATGTGTCGTAATTGATGCGGTATTTCGCCATATTCTCTTTCATCGCGGCTATGTTCTTGGGCAGAGCAAAGTCGATGAGAGCCTGCCTGCGCTCCCGCTCGGAGGCGGACATATATTTATCGCCGTTAACGGCGGCGAATTCCTTGGCGCGCTCGATGATATCCTCGCCGTGGTAGCTGTCCTCCGGAAGCTGAACGGCATCCTCGCCGAGAAAGAGCTGCTGATATCTGATATCGAGCGAAAGCCCGAATTTGGCGATCTGGTTGCCGGCATCGTTCACATAAAATTCACGGCTGACGTTGTAGCCGGCGAAATCAAGCACAGCGGCAAGGCAGTCGCCCAAAGCGCCGCCGCGGGCGTTGCCCATGTGCATCGGTCCTGTCGGATTGGCGGAGACGAATTCGATATTTACCTTTTCGCCCTTGCCGAAGTCGGAGCGGCCGTAGTCGCTGCCCTTCTTGCGGATATCCATGAGAATCTCCGAATAGAAGCGGTCGGCGAGACGGAAGTTTATGAATCCGGGACCCGCCGCCTCGCAGGATGAGAATGCGGTGCCCTCGAGGTCAATGTTCTTTGTTATAGCCGCGGCTATCATAGCGGGCGCGCGTCTGAAAGCTCTCGCCCACGCCATGGCGGCGTTTGTGGAGTAGTCGCCGTTCTTTCTGTCCGCCGGGATTTCGACCTTGAAATCCGTGAGCTCGGCCTCGGGCAGCTCACCTGCCGCCATCGCCTTTTTCGCGGCGTCCCTGACAAGCTCGCAGAGCTTATCCTCGACCTGTTTTACAAGCACTGACATAAAATTTATCCATCCTTTCGTGTAACCGCAGTTTCTGCGGGCAAACCGTCATTTTTACTGTCCGCTGACCGTTATCTTCAGCTCGTTCGACGCGGCGAGATCCGCGTTGACATCGATAGTGTAGTTGAGCAGCAGCTCGCCGCCATCCTCCGTCACGGACGACTCGACCTTTTTGGCGAATATGCCGAGGAGCATATCGCCGAACGGTGTCGCGTAGTGGCAGACATGGCGTCTGCCGCGCTCCATGACCATCTGTGTAGTATATGCGCCGTTTCTCGTCATTGTGACGAGTCCGCCGTCCTCTATGAGCAGGGTGGTCACGCAGCCCTCCATCTCGGCGGCGGGCTCTTCATATGAGAGCTCGTAGCCGTTTTCGAGCAGGCGCAGAACGCCCTGCGTGCTCGTCTGCGACGAGTAGCTGTCGTCATGCCCGGAGTGGCTGTCCTCAATGTTTATAAACACCTTTTTTTCCATCGGAAAAGTCCTTTTCTTTCTTGCTCTGAGGCTATGAAAAACCTCGTTCTTTTGATTTTTTATAATACCACAGTTATACGCCTTTCGTCAACCCGTTTTATTTGAAAACGGGTGCAGTATTTTTCTGTTAGAGCATTGCAAACGCGCCGACATTATGATATATTATATTAGTATATATAATATATACTCTGTGCAGAGTATTTTTTAAGGAGAACAGTTATGATCGATATCCGTATAGCGATGAATGACATCTACAAGAACCTCGAGCCGACCCTCATGAAGTGCGGCTTCAGAATTACCACTCCCGCAGATATCTCCGACGGTATCCCCGTCTCCGTCACGAGCGGACGCGCCGTTATGGATTTTTCCGGCGACAACAAGGCTCTGCGTATCGAGCACTACGACAACAAGATAGCCCTGCTCTGGGCGCAGAAAGAGGGTGCGAACGAGACGGATTTCGCGAGGATCGCTCACTCTCTGCTCGACGTTGAGACCGCCGACGACAAGGACATCAAGTTTATCTCGGACGAGTATGCCGAGCTTATCGAAGAGAGCTTCGGCAAGAACGGCACAGTCGATAAAAAGAAAGTGAAGCTCCCCACCCCCGTATCGAAAGCTGCGGCGAAGAGCGGCGAGGCGTGCTATGACGCGAACACTTTCGCGAACCGTCTGAGCGTTATCTATCCCGAGCTGCGCGACGAATACAGAAAGAATATTGAGACCTACGGCGAGTTCCTGCCCGAGGATTTCTTCAAGAATCACGCCGCTCCCGTGGTTATCAAGGTCATAAAAGAGAACGACCCGCAGAAGATGAGAAAGCTCTTCAATCTCCTCAACGAGATTTATGACGACGGTACGAACGAGATTCAGAGCATCATAGCCGTCACTGTCCTCGGCGAGCTCAACAACGATCAGGATCTGCTCGCAAACTGCGTCGACTACATGAGCGCGGACATGATCTCTCCCGTTGTCCAGGTCAACAAGTATCTCGCGAAGTCCAAGAGCGCGAGAATGAGGCTCGAAAATCCGCCGAAGTACAAGCCCAAGAAAGCGAAGAAGAAAAAGAACATGTTCTCCACCCTGACGAATCAGTAACTTCGTTTTTATAGCTTTGGAGAAGGAGGATGAAAGCTTTGGATAACAATGAGAACAACGAGATCCTTGAAGAGAACGCCGAGAATCAGGACGAGCTCGTGCTCGACGAAGACATTGAGCTTGACAAGGATATGAACACCAAGGTCACCGAGGAATACGACGCGAGCCAGATTCAGGTTCTTGAGGGACTTGAGGCGGTCCGCAAGCGTCCCGGTATGTACATCGGCTCGACGGGTCCGCGCGGTCTGCACCACCTTGTGTATGAGATAGTCGACAACTCCATAGACGAAGCTCTCGCGGGCTTCTGCACGAATATCGATGTTGAGATACTCCCGGGCAATGTTATCAGCGTCAAGGATAACGGACGCGGTATCCCCGTGGGCATGAACGAAAAGATGGGCATCTCCACCGTGACGGTCGTTCTGACCGTCCTGCACGCCGGCGGTAAGTTCGGCGGCAACGGCTACAAGGTCTCCGGCGGTCTGCACGGCGTCGGTTCGTCCGTCGTCAACGCCCTGTCCGAGTGGCTCGAGGTCGAGGTTGCGCAGAACGGCCATGTCTATCAGCAGCGCTTCTCGAACGGCGGCCACCCCGACTATGACCTTAAGGAGATAGGCACATCGTCGGCGACCGGCACGACTATACGCTTCAAGCCCGATCCCGAGATTTTCCGCGAGACCACGGTCTATGATTTCGAGACCCTTGAAAGACACCTGCGCGAGTCCGCGTTTCTCAATGCGGGACTGTGCATAACCCTTGCGGACAGGCGCGACCCCGAGAATATCATCGAGCGCACCTACTGCTACGAAGGCGGACTTTCGAGCTTCGTCGAATATCTGACCACAAGCCGCGGTCAGACTCCCCTGCATGAAAAGCCGATCCATTTCTCCGCCATGCACGGCGACAGAAGCGCGGAGATTGCCATGCAGTATACAGACAGCTACAACGAGACAATGCTCTCATTTGCAAACAACGTCCACACCGTTGACGGCGGTACTCACGAAACCGGCTTCAAGACCGCTCTGACCCGCGTTTTCAACGACTACGGACGCAAATATTCCATTCTCAAAGACGGCGACAAGAAGCTCTCGGGTGACGATGTCCGCGAGGGACTGACTGCCGTTATCAGCGTCAAACTCACCGAGGCGCAGTTCGAGGGACAGACCAAGGGCAAGCTCGGCAACACCGATATAACCCAGCTCGTCTCGACAACGGTCTATGAGAAACTGATGACCTATTTTGAAGAGAATCCCGCAGTAGCAAAGGCGATATTCTCGAAGGCTCTCGACGCTTCGCGCGCGAGAGAGGCTGCGAGAAAGGCGCGCGAACTGGCTCGCCGCAAATCTGTTCTCGATTCAAACTCCCTGCCCGGCAAGCTTGCCGACTGCACCGAGCGCGACGCAGAGCGCACAGAGCTCTACATCGTCGAGGGAGATTCCGCAGGCGGCTCCGCAAAAGAGGGACGCGACAGACGCTTCCAGGCGATTCTTCCCCTTTGGGGCAAGATGCTCAACGTCGAAAAGGCGAGACTCGACAGGGTTATCGGCAACGAGAAGCTCATGCCTATTGTCATCGCCCTCGGCACCGGAATCGGCGACGAGTTTGATATAACAAAGCTTCGCTACAACAAGATAGTTATCATGGCGGATGCCGATGTCGACGGCGCACATATCAGAACGCTGCTGCTGACCTTCTTCTTCCGCTATATGCGCCCGCTCATAGAGCAGGGTCACGTCTATCTCGCCCAGCCCCCGCTGTTCAAAGTCAGCAAGGGCAAGAAGATAAAATACGCTTTCTCCGACGAGGAGCGCGACCAGTTCATGGCGGAGTTCGGCGGCTCGGGCAGCTGCGATATCCAGAGATACAAGGGTCTCGGCGAGATGGATGCCGAGCAGCTCTGGGAGACGACAATGGACCCCGACTTCCGCACGATGCTGCGCGTCAATGTAGAGGACGCGATGCTCGCGGACGAGACCTTCTCCATTCTTATGGGCGACAAGGTCGAGCCGCGCCGCGAGTTCATCGAAACCAATGCAAAATACGTCCAGAACCTGGACATATAACGGAAAGGAGTAGATCTCTGTGAGCTTTGACGAAGCATATAACGAACAAAAAATAATCAATGTCGAGATCAATAGAGAAGTGCGTAAATCCTTTCTGGATTACTCCATGTCGGTCATCACCTCGCGTGCTCTGCCCGATGTGCGCGACGGCTTGAAACCCGTCCACAGACGCATACTTTACACCATGTACGAAAACGGCCTCTATCCCGACAAGCCGTACCGCAAATGCGCGGACACGGTCGGTTCGGTGCTCGGCCGCTACCATCCTCACGGCGACGCCTCCGTCTATGACGCCATGGTGCGTTTGGCGCAGGACTTCTCCATGAGATATACGCTCGTTGACGGCCACGGCAACTTCGGTTCCGTCGACGGCGACCCGCCCGCCGCCTACCGTTACACCGACTCAAAGCTCAAAAAGCTTTCTCTCGAAATGCTGACGGATATCGACAAGGATACGGTCGATTTTATCCCGAACTACGACGACCGACTCAAGGAGCCCACGGTGCTTCCGTCGAGATATCCGAATCTGCTTGTAAACGGCTCTGTAGGCATAGCGGTCGGTATGGCGACAAATATCCCTCCGCACAATCTGCGCGAGGTCGTAGCCGCCATGAACTGCCTGATAGATAACCCCGACGCGACTCTCGAGGAGCTTATGACTCATCTGCCAGGCCCCGATTTCCCGACCCGCGGAATAATCATGGGCAGAGCGGGCATACGCGCCGCCTACGGCACAGGCCGCGGCAAAATTATAGTCCGCGCCCGCGCCGAGATAGTCGAGACAAAGGGCGACCGCCACAAGATAGTTGTCACCGAGATTCCTTACGGCGTCAACAAGGCGAAGCTCATAGAGAGCATGGCGGATCTCGTCAAGGATAAGCGCATCGAGGGCATATCCGATATCCACGACTATTCCTCGCGCTCCGGTATGCACATTGACATCACCTTGAAGCGCGACGCGAATCCGCAGGTAGTTTTGAATCAGCTCTATACCTACACTCAGCTCCAGTCTACCTTCGGCGTGATTATGCTCGCCCTCGTAAACGGCGAGCCGAAGATACTCACCCTTAAGCAGATTCTCCAGCAGTATATCGACTACCAGTGCGAGATAGTCACCCGCCGCACAAGGTACGATCTGAAAAAAGCTCAGGAGCGCGCCCATATTCTTGAGGGCTTGCTCACGGCTCTCGATTTCATCGACGAGGTCATAGCCATTCTGCGCGCGTCAAAGAGCATCCCCGAGGGACGCGAGGCGCTCATGAACCGCTTCGGGCTCGACGAAGTTCAGGCGCAGGCGATAGTCCAGATGAGACTCGGCCAGCTGACCGGACTCGAGCGCATAAAGGTCGAGGACGAGATGGCTCAGCTCAAGGCGAAGATAGCCGACTTTATAGATATTCTCTCGAACGAGTCGAGAATACTTACTATAGTCCGCGAGGAGACCGGCGCCATCGCCGAGAAGTTCGGCGACGCCCGTCGCAACGTCATTGAAAATATCAGAG
>ERZ780075.704-NODE-704-length-14478-cov-3.175206_pt1 | contig 14478 bp, 11 predicted proteins | sample MGYA00511839_ERZ780075 | MGnify/ENA primary metagenome ERZ780075 (study PRJEB29588, sample SAMEA2155953) | human gut metagenome | biome: human gut; feature: human-associated habitat; material: faeces | place: Denmark | collected 2008/2010 ...
CTTTCGACACCGACTGTGGTAAGATAGGTATCGTGATTTGTTACGATGTGGAGTTCCCTGAACTGTCTCGTCTGATGGCAGAGGATGGCATGCAGATCCTCTTCGTGCCTTTTATGACGGATACGCAGAATGCCTACTCTCGTGTCAGGGTTTGCGCCCAGGCTCGTGCCATAGAGAATGAGTGCTATGTGGCGATAGCTGGTAGCGTGGGCAACTTGCCTCGTGTTCACAACATGGATATCCAGTATGCTCAGAGTGCCGTGTTCACGCCTTGCGACTTTGCTTTCCCTAATGATGGCAAGAGATCGGAGGCGACACCGAATACCGAGATGATTCTCGTGTCGGATGTCGATCTCAATCTCCTGAATGAGTTGCATACATACGGTGCGGTGAGAAACTTGCGCGATCGTCGCAAGGACCTTTATGAAATGAAGAGAAAATAGAAATGTATAAGATTAGCATTTCGGAGCGTACGCTCCACTTTAAGCAACCTGCTGGTACGTCTCGCGGAGTCTATACCACTCGACATAGCTATTACTTGCATCTCACCTCGGATGAGGCTCCCGGTGTGGAGGGAGTGGGGGAGTGCGCCACACTGCCCGACCTCAGTTGTGATGCCAAGCCAGAGTATGAGATGACGCTCAGACAGATATGCCAGATGGTGGAGCAGATGGGACGCATCCCTTACGATATGATTCGGGCGTACCCTAGCATCACCTTCGGACTGGAGACGGCTTTCGCTTCCTTCTTCGAGGCGGCTCGAAGCAAGCATTTGCTGGCTACCCATGGCGATGCTGCGGGGCAGGGCACCATTGCCGTGCCTGCTTGGGCTCAGAATCTCGCCTCGCTCTACGACTCTCCTTTTGCTCGTGGCGAGGAGGGTATCACCATCAATGGATTGGTGTGGATGGGCACTTACGAGGAAATGTTGGCTCGCTTGGAAGAGAAGTTGAAGGCTGGTTTCCATTGTGTCAAACTGAAGATTGGTGCCATCGACTTCTTCAAGGAACTCGACCTCATCAAGCGCATCCGTGAGGTATATAATAAAGAACAGGTGGAACTGCGTGTGGATGCCAACGGCGGTTTCTCGCCAGAAGATGCGATGAGCCGACTGGAGGCACTTGCCCAGTACGATATCCACTCGATAGAGCAACCCATCAAGCAGCACCAGTGGCGCAAGATGGCGGAACTCTGTCGGGAGAGTCCGTTGCCTATCGCCCTCGACGAGGAGCTCATTGGTGTCAACGTGCGCTCTATGAAGGAGGCTTTGCTCGATACCATCCGTCCGCAGTATATCATCCTCAAACCATCGCTCCATGGTGGAATGTATGGATGCCAGGAGTGGATACAGTTGGCTGAGCAGCGAGGCATCGGCTCGTGGATTACGTCGGCATTGGAGAGCAACGTGGGCTTGAATGCCATCGCCCTCTTCTGTGCCCGAATGTATGGTCCCGATGTCAAGATGCCGCAAGGCTTGGGCACTGGACAACTCTTCACCGACAACATCCCTATGCCGCTCGATATCAAGGGAGATAAACTGGTTAGAAAATGACCGTCAATGATTTTTTGCAGGAGTGGAACTCGCCAAGCGAGACACTCCTCGTACATACCAGTGGTTCGACTGGCAAGCCGAAGCCGATGTGGGTGGAGAAGCAGCGAATGCTCAACTCCGCTCATATCACGTGCGATTTCTTGGGCTTGCGTCCAGGCGATTCAGCTTTGCTCTGCATGTCGCTCGACTATATCGCAGGCAAGATGATGGTGGTGAGGAGCATCGAGCGAAAGCTTCGTCTCTTCTCGGTGAAGCCTTCTGGTCACCCCTTGTCGGATGAATCGTTGGCGAAAATGGTCGAGATGGATTTCGACTTCGTGGCGATGGTGCCGATGCAAGTCTATAATACCTTGCAAGTGCCACAGGAGCGGGAGCGACTGAGCCGCATCAAGCACCTTATCATCGGTGGCGGTGCGATCGACGATGCCCTTGCTGAAGAGTTGCGTAGTCTGCCGGGTGCGGTATGGAGCACATACGGCATGACAGAGACGCTCATATCGCCCTTCGCCGTCTGAATGGCGAGGAGGCGAGTGAGTGGTATCAACCTTTCGATAGCGTCGGGGTGAGCTTGAATAGCGATGGATGCCTCGTCATTGATGCCCCCTTGGTTTGCAGTGCACCGCTTGTTACCAACGACATCGCCGAAATCAAGCAGCAAGAAACCTCATCCCATTCATCGGATGCATCCTCTTCCTTGAAAACCTCTTCCCCTCACGTCCTCTTCCGCATCAAGGGCAGGAAGGACAATGTGATATGCAGCGGAGGCATCAAAATACAGATAGAGGAAGTGGAAAACTTGCTCCGTCAGCATCTTGATGCCCCTTTTCTATTAGCTAAGAAGAAGGATGAGAAGTTTGGCGAGATAGCCGTGCTCGTCACCGAGTCTGGCGACCTGGAGGGTGTGGAGGCTATCTGTCGTCAAGTGCTTCCAAAGTACTGGGTGCCTCGCCAATATCTCCATTTCGACCAGTTGCCGATGACGGAGACGGGCAAGCCCAAGCGAGCCATCTTCTGATGTTGCTGAGCTCACGCCCACTTAACTTCTCTAAATAAATTGATGAATATGAAATACATTATATTTGATTTTGACGGAACGATAGGTGATTCGCAGGCGTTGATCGTGAAGACCTTGCAAGACACGATGCGCCAGCGCCATCTGCAGGTGAAGAGTGAGGCGGAGTGTGCCGCCACCATCGGACTTCGCTTGGATGAGGCTTTCGTGCAGCTCTTCGGCATGAGTGCCGAGGAAGGCATGGCATGTGCGGAGACCTATCGTGATATTTTCGAGGAGAACAAGCGTCACCTCATCGTGCAACCCTTCCCTCACGTCTTGGCGACCATCCATCGCTTGCATCAGGAGAGTTATGTGCTAGCCATCGCCAGCAGTCGTGGCAGCGACTCCCTTTTCGGTTATGTCAAGCAGATGCAGATAGAGAATTGCATCTCCTCGATTGTGGCAGGCGACAGTGTGGCGAACGTGAAGCCAGCTCCCGACATGGTGCTGAAGGCTTTGGAGGACATCCGTTGTCAAAGTGCTGAGGCGGGTCATTCCATCGAGTCATCCATGGAGCAGATGCTCGCCGATACCTTGGTGGTGGGCGACATGACGTATGATGTGGATATGGCTCACAATGCTGGTGCCAAGGCTTGCGCCGTCACCTATGGCAATGCCACTAGGGAGGAACTGAAGAATGCGGAATACATCATTGATGATTTCGCGGAGTTGGAGGAAATTGTAAAATAGCAAAATACTAACTATATAATAAAAAAGGTATGTGCAAACAAAAATAGGCACGGGTTACGCTCTGTAATCCGTGCCTATTTCTGTGCTTAAAGAATCAAATTATTCTTCCATCAACTTGCGATAGCGACCCTTCTTGATCTCGGTGTCGCCCAGTCTTCTTGCCTTGTTGATTTCATACTCAGAATAGCTGCCCTCGAAGAAGAAGACCTCACCATTGCCCTCGAAGGCAAGGATGTGGGTACAGATACGGTCGAGAAACCAACGGTCGTGGCTGATTACTACTGCACAACCGGCAAATGCCTCCAAACCTTCCTCCAAGGCACGCAGCGTGTTCACGTCGATATCGTTGGTTGGCTCATCGAGGAGCAGTACATTGCCTTCCTGCTTCAATGCCAAGGCCAACTGCAGACGGTTGCGCTCACCACCCGAGAGAACACTGCAGAGCTTGCTCTGGTCGGTGCCCGAGAAGTTGAAGCGGCTGATGTAAGCACGCGCATTCACGTCTCTGCCTCCCAGACGCAAGGTTTCGTTGCCCTGGGAAATCACCTCGTAAACAGTCTTCTGAGGGTCGATGTCCTTGTGCTGCTGGTCAACATAAGCCAGCTTCACGGTCTCACCCACCTCGAATGTGCCGCCATCTGCCTGATCCAAGCCCATGATGAGGCGGAAGAGGGTAGTCTTGCCGGCTCCGTTAGGACCAATCACACCTACGATGCCGTTAGGAGGAAGCATGAAGTTGAGGTCGTTGAAGAGAACCTTTTCACCGAATGCCTTCTTTACATGCTGAGCCTCGATAACCTTGTTACCCAGACGAGGACCGTTAGGGATGAAGATTTCCAGCTTCTCCTCGCGCTCCTTCTGCTCCTGGTTGAGCATCTGCTCGTAAGAGTTCAGACGAGCCTTACCCTTAGCCTGACGGGCCTTAGGTGCCATGCGAACCCATTCCAACTCGCGCTCCAATGTCTTGCGGCGCTTAGAGGCAGTCTTCTCCTCCTGAATCATTCGCTTGGTCTTCTGGTCGAGCCATGAAGAGTAGTTGCCCTTCCATGGAATACCCTCGCCACGGTCCAACTCCAGAATCCACTCGCTCACGTCGTCGAGGAAGTAGCGGTCGTGGGTTACGGCGATGACGGTTCCCTCATACTGCTGCAGGTGCTGCTCCAACCAGTCGATGCTCTCGGCATCCAAGTGGTTGGTAGGCTCATCGAGCAAGAGCACGTCTGGCTTCTGCAAAAGCAAACGGCAGAGAGCTACACGGCGGCGCTCACCACCAGAGAGATTGGTGACAGGCCAGTCGCCCGGAGGACAGCGCAAGGCACCCATCGCACGCTCCAACTTGGAGTCGATGTTCCAGGCATCGGTAGCATCGATGATATCCTGCACCTCAGCCTGACGCTGCATCAGCTTGTCCATCTTATCAGGGTCTCCGTAATATTCTTCGAGACCGAATTTGTTGTTGATGTCCTCGTATTCTGCGAGTGCATCATAGATTTTCTGCACACCCTCCATCACGTTTTCCTTCACGGTCTTGTTCTCGTCGAGCGGAGGATCCTGAGGCAAGTAGCCCACAGAGTAGCCTGGGCTCCAAACCACCTCACCCTGGGTAGGTTGCTCAAGTCCTGCGATGATTTTCATCAACGTAGATTTACCGGCACCGTTCAAACCGATGATACCGATTTTTGCTCCGTAGAAGAACGATAGGTAGATGTTCTTCAGAATCTGTTTCTGGTTTTGTGGGATAATCTTAGATACGCCCACCATTGAGAAGATGATCTTCTTGTCGTCAACTGTTGCCATGTATATAAATAAATGTGTATTTGTGAATAAATTGCCGAAATAGGCACTAACAGTTGCAAAGATACATTATTTTTTTGAAATTCTCGCCTTTCTTTCCAAGAAAAGTTGTATATTTGCAATTAAATGATTTTTTGTTGATTAATTAAAGAAAGGACAATAATATGGATGCAACTTATATTGACCTGACCATTCGCCTGTCTCTCGCCCTGCTTTTAGGAGGTGCAATAGGAATTGAGCGAGAATATCGTGCCAAGGAGGCGGGATTCCGTACCCACTTCCTCGTAGCCTTGGGCAGTGCCCTCTTCTGCTTGGTATCGCAATATGGATTCGGCATCGACCTCAAGGACTCCTCACGTGTGGCAGCCCAAGTGGTGTCGGGCATCGGATTCCTGGGAGCAGGTACCATCATCTTTCAGAAGAACGTGGTGAGAGGACTCACCACTGCCGCTGGTCTTTGGGTGACGGCGGCGATAGGCTTGGCATGTGGTACGGGCATGTATGTGGCGGCGGCTGTCACCACGGTGATGGTACTGTTGGGCTTGGAGGTGCTTAACGCCTTCATCCCTCAACTCGGCACCACGACCATCGAGTTGAGTTTCTCGGCTTCCTCACGTGATAGCGTGAAGGAACTCATCAAGCGCATCAAGCAAGACGGCATGGAGGTGCATTCCTACGAGTTGAAAGACCGACGCACCTCCAAGGAGGAGTTCCTGGAGGCTAACATCGAAATCAAGGCGAAACGTGGCAACTACACGTTGAAGATTCTCGACTATATGAATGAGTTCTCGGATGTCACGATTTCGACGATAGAGTAAAAGGCAATGAGGCTATAAATGAAAAATCCTCTCTCTCTGAATCATTTCAGAAAGGGAGGATTTTTGTTTAGAACAAGTATTGCACGGTTGCCATACCTGCAGAATAGTGACTGGAGCAGATGTCGTGCCATTCCAAAGCGACATTCCAATGGGCACCCCACTGCTTGGTGAGCTGACCGGAGAGATAGACGTCCTCGCCTCGGCTCAGTTTGGCGCGACCGGTGGCGAAGATGCTCTGCACATTGAGTTTCATCTGCCATGGCAAGGTGAGGCGAGGGTTGAGGTGGAAGGTGGCGAAGTCGTTGCCATCGCCCTCGCAGAGATAGAGGTTGGCACCTGCCGAGAGGGCGAGGATGCCTGTGCGATAGAACATGGCGGCATTCAGTCGGCAGCGATTCTGCTCGTTCTCTATCATCTGATAGTAGGCGGCGAGCGAGAAGTTGAGATTGCGCAGGCTGTAGTTGTAGCCCAACTTGGTCTCGTCGATGTATCGTGCTACCAAACCCTGCTTGATGTCGAGCCAGTCTTCATACGACAGGTCTTGGTCGATGGCGAAGGATGGGTTGATGAACTTGCGGTGATAGGCAGTCTGGGCTTGCGAATGCTTGCCAAGGGTGGAGATGGCGCTCACCTCGATATTGTTGCGTGTGTCATTGCGCACCCATTTCTCGTCAGTGCTGGTTCTATCAGTGCTCTTGGCTCCTGGAGTGCTATAGTGATAGAACACCACACGGTCGCCCACGGTGAATCGCCAACTGCCCACTACGTAGTTGAACTGGAGGTAAAGGTCGTTGTTGGAACTGGTGTATCGAGTGCGTAAATAGTCGCTCGTGTTGCCTTGTCCGATGTTTCTCTTGAAATGATTGTAGGAGAAGTCGCCTTCCCATCCCGCCATCATGTCGAGCCTCTTGGTGAGTGGGGTGTTGAGTTCCACGATGAAGATGGTGGCATCGCTTCGAGTTTGGGTCAGTGGCTCGTCACCATTCATATAGGTGGTGTAAGGGGTGTTGCCATATTGATAGTTGGCTACGAGCAGGAGCTCCGTGCCTTGGTCATTGAAAGTATGGAAATATAGGGCACGTGCCATAAGTTTTTCGTTTTGCACTTTCTCCTTGCCGCTGGCATCATACGATCTCGTGTTCTGATATTGTTGGGAGACGTAGGTCTGGAGGCGGTCCTTGGGCGAGAAATAGTTGGTCATGTGGGCGAAGAGATGCTGCTTCTGCGTGATGGCATCATCGAAGTCTTGATAGGAATACGAGGTGATGGCGATGACATCGGTCTTGGCGGCGTTGTCTCTCACCACGGCATGAGCATCGGCGAGATGGTCGGTTCCAGCCTCCACGCCAGCCAGTCCGTCGAGTCCCTTCTTGTCCTTGACGAGGGTGATGTCGATGACACGTCCCAAGCCCACGGTACCCTTGGCGACGGCGGTGTTGTCACAGATTTGGATCTTGCTGATTTGTCTGGCTTTCAGTTGTCTGCACACGATGCGCATGTCGCCATTGATGGCTACGTTGTCGATTCTCACGTTGTAGCCCGACAGCATGTCGTCGAATCCGTTTTGCATCAAGTCGGGATATATCGCCAGAATGTCGCCCAGCGTCTCGTCTCCCTTGAGCTCGAGGCGTTGAGGATAAATCAGGGTGCGGTCGGCTCTCATCTCCATCGCTCTCTCTTGTGCCAGTGCTTGCGAACTGCATGCCAGCATCATGGCTACCAAAATGTGTTGTATCTTCATATTGATTTCTCCATTTAGGGTGTATGCTTATTAGAATCGTGTGCAAATATACGACAAAAAGTTGAGATAATCGTAGGATAGCTAAAGATATTTAAATAAAACCGCTTTTCTTTGCCGATGTGCCGAAAATCGCTATTTTTGCAGTATGATGATAGATCGCTGTTACATAGAAATCACAAATACTTGTAATCTGGACTGCCATTTCTGTCCGAAGCATCATCGGAAGAGACGGCAGTTGAGTGAGGAGGAGTTCGACCTTCTCACCGATCGCGTGCGTGGCAAGGTATGCTTCTTGTATTTCCATCTGATGGGTGAGCCGCTGCTGCATCCCCTTCTGCCTCAGTTTATTACGATGGCAAGGGAGAAGGGATTCAAGACCGTGCTGACTTCGAATGGCACGCTCTTGCATCGGGCGATGGCGTTGCTCGACACACTTCCGTACAAAATTCAGTTGTCGCTCCATTCGCATGAGAGCAATGCCAGGGGCGAACTGTCGGAGTATATGGACCAGGTGATGCGCTTCTCCACTCAGGCTGCCGGAAAGGGAACCTGCATGGTGCTGCGGTTGTGGAACCAAGGCGGGATGGACCGAGAGAACGAGGAGGTGATGCGCCTCATCGAAAAGTGCGTACCCAAGCCTTGGAAGGAACGCCCCGATGGCTTCCGGCTGTGCGACAATCTGTACTTGGAGTTCGACCGGAAGTTCGAATGGCCTGGTGGGGGAGGAAGAGCAGCTTCTGATGAATCGGATGGCAAGCAGGAGGAGTCGGATGGCAAGCTAGAGGCTTCGCCAAGCAAGTCGAAGCAGGAGTATTTCTGCAAGGCGCTGATCAAGCAAATCGGTGTGTTGTCGGATGGCAGTCTCGTCCCTTGTTGTCTCGACCATGATGGCGATGTCATCCTCGGCAATCTCTTTCATCAGTCGTTGGAGGAGATTCTCGCCTCGCCTCGTGCCCAAGCCTTGGTGGAGGGATTCCGGCATCACGCAGCCACCGAGCCTCTCTGCCAGAGCTGTGAGTCGGCATTGGTCAACAAGAGCTTTAGGGGGAAGAAGAGGAAATGAAAACTACCTGTATGGTTAAAATCCAAAGGGGAGTGTGAAGGCTGTCATAGATGTGCAGTCTCACTGTTTCAAGCGAGCAGCCTCACTGTCTTAGGTGAACAGCCTATGCCATCTACTAAGGCGGATGCTGCGGGATTCCCAATTGTACTTTTCTATCTCACATCTCACGATAGCCTACCATATAAGTAGCACAATGAATATCCGTGTATCTAAGAGAGGATTGTAAGAATATACGTAAGTTATTCGTGAATAACACAAATATTGCTTTGCTATTTTTTAGTTAAAAGCTAAAAGCAAATCAAAAAACTTGAAAATAAAGAAGGAGAATGTATTCTTTTTGACTAAAAAATGAAGAAAATACGAATAGAATGTTAACTCTTATCATTTTGTACATATGATTTTGAGGAAAATAAAATATCAATGCAATATAAAAGTCGTACTTTTGCAGCACAGAAAATCAGTTTTAGTGATAGAGCGAATATCAACAGAAGCCAATGAATGTGCTTACTGAAGTGCAGTAATAGTATGTAAAAAGATGATGAGTTACATGTAAAAGATGATTCAGCGTATAGTTAGTATGTTATCTGTTTACATGGGATGCGATGAAGTACAAGTCGCATCTCTTTACCTACACTCCACACAACACACCCATCAGTAAAGTTGCTCCCATATTCGTTAATATAAAAATGGTCTCAAGGGGAGTAAGAGATGCTAATTTAAGAAAAAACATGAATTTGAAAAAGAATCTTTTATTCTTATTTTTAGTGCTTGTTTGCTTTATGGGGGGGGTAAATTAGCCTTTGCTGCCACCGCTTTCCCTGTAACGAAAAATGGAATAACGTATGATTTGTATAGTACAGAAGCGTTGCACTCTCTACAGGGCTGCGTGAGTGTATGTGGATTTGTTCCAGACGAATTGGTGGATGGAGATGGCAACAAAGACAACACCAAAGTGATTATACCGGAGACTGTTACGATAGATGGTACTACTTATACAGTCAAAGGGGTTGATATAGAAGGCTCTGATGTCTATCCCACTATCACTACTATCAAGTTGTCGTCTAAGGTAGATAGGTTTAGACTTTATAATCCTTTTAGTACTGATAAATTTACAGATGAAAGTGGAAATGAAATAAAATACTATGATCATTCCAAAGGAGTTGTCAATTTGCCAAATCTTCAATATTTCGATGTAGATTCCAAGAACACTTCTCTTTCTGAATGGCACAATCAGATTCTTTTATCCAAGGATGGGTCAAAGTTGGTTTGTTGTCCTCCTGGTGCAAAGGAAGGCAACGTAGTTTTTACCAACGTCAAGGAATTCGGTCGCTATGCGTTTTTTGGTTGCGGAATGAAGAGGCTTGTTGTTCCCGCAAGTCTTGAAACTATTGACGAGACTGCCTTCTGTGGTTTTAAGGGGCTAACCAAGTTTGTCAATGCTGATTACCTGAGACCAGGATCAGAAACGATCAACGAGAAGTTTGTGGCTAAGGATGGCATCTTGTATGAGATGGGCAAAGACGATGATGGTAAATACACGCTGTATTCCACCTTATTGTGCTTCCCGGACAGCAAGGATTTAGGGGTTGGTAACAATACTTATACTTATAATCTGGATGGTCAAGGATGTCTTTCGCATATAGCAAAATATGCTTTTGATGATGTTTCGTACTTAAAGCAACTGTATATATCCAATGCTGCAGGATATGGTATTGATATTGATGATTACGCTTTCCAGAATTGTTCCATCAGTTTTATTGATTTCGGTTCAAATTTCGTTAACCGAATTGGAACTTATGCTTTTGCTAATACCAATTTGGTAAAATTAGATTTGGGCGAGCATGCATTTACGGGGACAAAGGTTTGCACTATCAATGGAAATGCCTTTTATAATTCTGCCATGAAACAAATAGTATTTCCTGTCAACAATCCTCATAATTACATGTCGATTGATCTCAAAGCCTATGCCATTGCCAATTGTCCGTCTTTGCAACATGTAACTTTCCCTAAATATACTACCAATCCGGGAGCAGGATTAAGTCCCCTTGGCAAATATGCATTTTTCAATTGTCCCTCTTTGGAGGAAGTAGACTTTACAGGTGCCACACCTGGTTCTGGAAATTACAGTGTCTTGCCAGAAGGATTGTTTAAAGATTGCATAGGGTTGAAGAATGTCAAATTTGACGACGACAAGTTTACCGAGATAGGCGACGAGGCTTTTAGCAATTGCAACTTGCAGAGCTGGGTTTTCAAGAATCAATCTACCAGCTTGAAGACTATAGGAAAATATGCATTTGCCAAGTCCCGCGCCGGTATTTCTAATAATTTCGGTACAACCTTCGATTGTAAGAATTTCAAGGCTTTGACCTCCATAGGTGAGGGGGCTTTTCTTGCATGCAATATTTCTACAGAGAATGTATCTTTTTATTCAGAAAATGGCACGTCCAATCTTAGGACGATAGGTGCCTTCGCTTTCAATGAAAATGGTTTTAAAACAATAACCATCCCAGAAGGCGTAACGGAGATTGGCAAATATGCCTTTCAGGGAAATCTTACTCTTGAGACAATTAATCTGCCAAAAACCTTAGAGAAATTCGAATGGGCAGACAACCGTAATCCACAAGATTTTATTGCGGTGTCTTCAAATTACACCCATAAAATATTTGATTATTCTACTGGCTGTAAAAACTTATGTCGTATAGTGCTCCATAATGGCACAAATTATGAGACTTCCGCCCGTGGACTGTTGTATGACAAGCGTACAATGGAGTTGATTCATTGTCCTGAGAATTTCAAGTATGCGACCACTAAAGGCTATGAATACCTCAATGTAAAAGGCTTGGTGGTGGAGAACGAGGTGAAGGGCATTAAGAGCCTTGCCCCTTATTGTTTTGATTATTCAGTCTTGGAGAAAGTGGTACTTCCTTCCACTCTTGAAAAAATCGGTGTCGGGGCATTCAGGCATGCTGCCGTAAACAGCCTTACCATACCAGCCAAAGTTACTTCTATAGGCTCGAATCTTTTAGGAGGTGGTGGCAATATGAGTACAGACGGTGTCGACTTGTTCATGATGCCACTCAAGGCACCTACTTTCATCCCTGATGCAATAGGCCAGACTGGTTTGGGATTTTCTTGTAATGTCTACATCAAGAAGACTGCTTACCAAAATAATTATTACGGTAAAAAATGGAGCAAAGGCATGAAGTCATTCGGTTATAAGATTCCGGTTCCTGTGAGCAAGAAGAATCAGTTTTTCTCCATCTGTCGAGACTTTGATGCCAACTTCAGTGGAACCAATCTTGCAGCCTATGCAGTAACGAAATACAAGGATGGCAGCAACGGAAATAATGCCTTAGGGGTTACATTCAACCGTTATGTTCCATCTCGTATTGGTGCCAACAAAGACAAATATGTGGGAGCTATCGTGAGAATATATAGTGTGAAGGGTGACGATAATTATGTAGAAGATGGAAATTACTATTGTATCGGTGAGCATGATTTCTCGCATAATTCTCCAGTGACCAACGAAGACTTGATAGGAGTAGAAGGTGAGAAAAACTGGCTCGTAGGATGCCCAATACCTACTTATGTAAGACCCACCAATAGTAAAGGGGAACGCAAGCCCATGTACGCTCTCAAGTATAGAGAAGACATAGGAGTGAGCCGTTTTGCAATATACGTTTCAAATGGTGTCGTACCGATGAACAAAGCCTACCTCGACTTGACTAATCATCCTTATGGTGGCAGTTCTGCAGCCAAGGAGCTCAGTTTGGTATTCGAAGACGAGAGCGAAACCACAGGTATCGAAGATAGCCCTATCGTAGATGTTGATGCTCAGCAGAATGCAGATCGTGCACCATATTATACCCTGAATGGTACAAAGGTAGATCGTCCTACCACCAAGGGTATTTACATCCACAATGGCAAGAAGATCGTTATAAGATAATCGTTCATTCTTGGTTATTCAACAGTATTATAATAAAGATATTTTAAAGAACATATTGATGAAAAAGAAATACGTAAAGCCTACTACCAAGGTAGTGGGTATAGACACAGAAGAATCCTTGTTGTTAGCAATCTCAGGCACAACAACTCCTGAAAAAACAGAAGCAAAGCCTTTCGAATTTGGTGAAGACGACGAAGAGTCTTTTGATCAGTTTTCAGAGTCTTGGGATGCTTGGAACTAATCTTCCTGTTTCATGTAATTTAGCATCTTTACTTGAAGAATCTTTTCAGGATTAGTAATCGAATCCTTATGGTATAGCGATACCATCCATCTATAATCACAGCGATCATCCATAGCGATGGTCGCTGTTTTTTTGTACGCTCGGCATGAGCATTATCTAACGGGTGCAAGTCCCGAGTAAGCCCTAATAGCGGGAATTACATAGCCAAGAGCAAGGGTGTTCATCGCAAGTTGAAATCTGAAGGAAGCTGGCGGCAAACATCTGACCTAACGAACAGAAACTTCATATAAGGCATTTAACCATGCATAAGATTGCAAAGCAAATCAAAGTCCCATAGCTATTCGGAATGGTTGGTGTAAATGAAGTGGGTATAAGATGAAAAGATAATGCCCTTATCCGAGGAGGTCTCACGGACGCTTCAAATAGTTTTGCAACAGTCGATAACGTTGCACGAAGGGCTGAACCTAACAATTAAACGATAGTAATTGAAACATACCTCATGAAGGAAAGAATGCAGAAAACATTATCCCAAGTTAATGGCTGCCCCCAAAGAGATAGGTCGGAAACCGAATGGTATGGGGGAGTGCAGACCTTCATGTGGATGTGTGAAGACAACATCGTGGAAGTACCATTCGACAAGGAACACCTTTTCGAGCAAATCCTTAGTCCTGCAAATCTCAACCGAGCCTACAAGGCTGTGATGAGAAACAAGGGCTGTGGTGGTATCGACAAGATGTCGTGCGAGCAGTTGCTCCCATGGCTATTGACCAACAAGGATGAACTCATCCGTTCCTTGATGGACGGTTCTTACCGTCCGAACCCAGTGAAAAGGGTAGAAATACCCAAAGACAATGGCAAGATGCGCCTGTTGGGAATACCTACAGTAGTAGACCGTCTGGTGCAACAAGCCATCAATCAAGTATTGACTCCCATCTATGAGAACCAATTCTCCAAGACGAGCTACGGCTTCCGACCGAGAAGAGGATGCCATGACGCACTACGAGGAGCGCAAAGGATAGAATGCTCTATATCTCAAAGTCAACAAGGAGAAGACCGTAGTGTCTTATGTGCGAGGAGTGAAATACCTCGGCTACTCCTTTTATGTGATGAAAGGCAAATGCCAACTCACGGTGCATCCCAAGTCCAAAACCAAGATGAAGTCAAGATTGAGAGAACTGACAAGTCGCAGCAATGGGTGGGGATATGCCAAGAGAAGGCAAAAACTGAAAGAATACATAAGTGGGTGGGTAGGTTATTATCATCTTGCCAATATGAAACGTCTTTTACTTGAAACAGACGAATGGTTAAGACGTAGAATACGCATGTGTATATGGAAAGCTTGGAAGAAAGTCAAGACAAGAGTGGCAAACCTCATTAGATGTGGTATTAATAAATACAAAGCATACGAATGGGGTAATACTCGCAAGGGCTATTGGCGAATAGCTGATAGCTACATACTGCATAGAGCTATAACAAATGAACATCTATGTAACGCAGGGTATGCCACTTTAACTGGGGCATATCTCGAATGGCACCCAAAATAGGAACCGCCGTATGCGGAACCGCATGTACGGTGGTG
>ERZ780075.711-NODE-711-length-14381-cov-7.463284_pt1 | contig 14381 bp, 12 predicted proteins | sample MGYA00511839_ERZ780075 | MGnify/ENA primary metagenome ERZ780075 (study PRJEB29588, sample SAMEA2155953) | human gut metagenome | biome: human gut; feature: human-associated habitat; material: faeces | place: Denmark | collected 2008/2010 ...
CTCCAGCGTTGTAGCCACCGGTTACGCTTTCAGTAAAGCAGCCGGTGACTTTGCAACGATGGTCAAGCTGACCCGCACGCTGGCGATCATTCCGGCCGTTCTGGTCTTTGCCGCCATCAACCTGCACCTGAAAAAGAAAGAGAGTGCCCAGGCCAACGGTGTCAAGGTGAGCATCCGTTCCATTTTCCCCTGGTTCATCCTTGCGTTCCTTGCCATGTCCCTGCTGACCAGTCTGGGCCTTCTGCCCGCCGGGCTGGTTTCCGGCCTGAAGACCATCAGCAAGTTTCTGAGGGTCGCTGCTCAGGCGGCCATCGGTCTGAACACGAACTTTAAATCGCTCTGCCGTTCCGGCGCAAAGCCCATGCTGCACGGCTTCATCATCTCCACATTGGTCGTTCTGGTCGCCATTGGTGTTGAGTACATGATCGGCATTGCACCCTACGGCACACTGTAACGCTCCTGCCAGCTGAATTTTCCTACAAAGAAAGAGCAGTGCTCTCCAATGGGTCCACCCACCGGAAGCACTGCTCTTTTATTGTTCCACTTTGCTCCACAAACGCGAATTTATACCCGGTACTTGTCTCGATTTATAGTCATATCAACCAAATGAAATACAAGTAAGATAATAAAAAAAACGGAAACTATTATTATTCCTGCACCCAGCTTGATAAAATCAATTATACCGCCAAGACAAAAGAGCATTGCCCATGTCTTAATCCGTTTTCCAGTAACTCTGCATATTTTCTCTGTGTTTAATCCAGTATAATCTCCTGATAAAAACAGCACACTTCTTTCTGTATTCCTTGATTTGATAAAAAATCTTCCAACAAAAAAGAGAACAGTTGCCATCAGTAAATCAATAAATATAATTATTATTTTCATTTTCAACACCTCTAATTCTAAGTTCACAACTTCCGATTTTCTCAATTCTCCAAACTTGAATTGACCGAGCTGATAGTTACCGTTTTCTAACACTCCATTCATCATCTTGAGCTTTTCTTTCAGCATAGTAACCGCAAGGCATATCCTTTAGAATACCAACAGAATTATCTAAGTCGAATACTGATTTTAAGGATACTAACTTTGCTTCGTCTGTTTCATGTGCTTTTCCACATAGAAATTGCCACATTCCATCATCTTCATCATGTGATACATACAAAATAGGTTCTCCATTCTCTAATATGTGGCAACAGGTTATTGTAGCTGTATTTGGTGCATCATAAAATGGGAATTTCATATTTAACACTCCTTTCAAACTTGAATTTTATAACTTATCAATCCCAATATAATATTATCATATGGTCTATCTTCTTGCGGTCAGTCAGCTCTATAATATGAGGATTATTCTCTTCCTGAGCTATAATCCATACTTTATAGTTTCCACATTCATCACTATCTCCAACAAAAGAAATATTACTTGGTTCAGCAACACCACTTTTTTCAATATATCTCTCTATTTGGGAAATAGGTAAAACTGTGTCAATCCAAAGAGCATCGGCGTATGTTGATTTTTCTCCTTTACTATTTGTGATTTCATAGCCATAAGTAGATACATAAATTACACTATCTGAGTCAGCAGACTTAATCTGTGCTACAAAGTTTTGTAAAGGATTAATATCTTCTTCGTCTAAACAAAAACTATTATAATCCTTACTTTTTTTATCAAAGTAATTATCAAATCCCATCAGAACATCATCATTCAAATCAAATTTTCTTGAATTAAAAACTATTTCTAATATGCCCATATTTTATTCCTCAAATTTCAGTTTATTTAAGCCTTATGACCGCCGATTTGCTCGTTTCGGTCTTTGGCGGTTGCACCTTCTTCAAGGTTCATTCCCTTCAACACAGCATTCTTGCCAAACTTCTTTTTGATACTCAGCATTGCTTCTTGCATACGCCTTTCCCGTTCTAATTTTTCTTCTTCCTCCGCCTGCTTCTTCCTCTGTGCTTCGTAATCGGTAAAGAGGTCGAGTTGCTGGTATTCATCTTCCTGCTTGACGGATTTTTCATCAACAAGTTTATTCGCTGTGATTGTTATTCTGCGTACAAGCAAATGCTCGTCAACTATCCTGTCATACAAGTCCATCACGGCGTTGGTAATCAATCGAGTAGAGGAAGTCTTTTTCTCAAGATTCGCTGTTCCGTGTGCGTGCTTTGGAACTTTGCGTCCATATCGGTCAATCGTAACCTCGCCTTTGTATTGATATTTTAGGTTCGGATTACTTAAATTCTCAATATCATAGCCGATTGTCAACACAAGCTGGTCAGTTACAAGTCCTTTATCCACCAAATCAAGCACCATTTGGTCGGTCATTTCTTTTACAATCAACTTTGCCTTTTCGTAATCATACGGGCAGTGAAGTACCTGTCCTGAACATACACTATTGGTTTCCGGCTTATAGGCTTTGACCTGCTCCATCGTACAAGGTTCATATCCCCAAGCATGGTCAATTAGCAATTCCGCATTGATTCCAAACAGCTTGTAGAGCAGTTCTTCGTTATACAGTTCATTCGACTTTCCGATGGAACACCTTGCAATATCTCCCATAGTAAAAAGTCCATGTTCTTCCAGTTTCTTTGCATAGCCTTTACCAACTCTCCAGAAATCTGTAAGCGGTCTATGATTCCATAGCTGTCTGCGGTAAGACATTTCATCCAATTCGGCAATTCGCACACCGTCCTTGTCCGGCTCAATATGCTTTGCCACGATATCCATTGCAATCTTACACAAGTACATATTCGTGCCGATTCCGGCTGTTGCCGTAATTCCTGTTGTTTTCAAAACATCCTGTATCATCGTCATGGCAAGTTCCCTTGCAGTCATCTGATAGGTATTCAGATAATTGGTTGCATCTATGAATACTTCATCAATCGAGTACGGGAAAATATCTTCCGGAGCAATGTATTTCAAGTAAACACTGTAAATCTTGGTACTATATTCCAGATAGTATGCCATACGAGGTGGTGCAACGATATAATCAATCTCCAATGCCGGATTCGCATTTAATTCTGTACTGTCATCAGACGAACCAGTAAATGTACGATTTAGTGCTTTCCACCTTCGGGTATTATTAGCTTCTTTTACCTTTTGCACGACTTCAAACAAGCGTGGTCTGCCGGGTATCCCATAACTTTTTAATGACGGAGATACCGCAAGGCAGATGGTTTTCTCTGTCCTGCTCTTATCTGCAACCACAAGATTTGTTGTCAATGGGTCACGATTTCGTTCTTTACACTCCACAGAAGCATAGAATGATTTAAGGTCGATTGCGATATAGGTCTTTTGCTTTGCCATCATTCTATGCCCCCTTTTAAAAATCCTTTGAGTAAATTATGCTATCGTTAGTGTCAATCCTCGGTATAAAAACCATCCAATACATATGTTGTGACTGGTGTTATATACAATTCATATTTAATAACCAGTCTGATTAAATCATTTCCGTCAATCAGTGTTATCGGCGTACCTTCTCTCGCAGCCTCTCTTGCCTTATTGGTAAATCGGCTATTAGTAATAAATACTCCATAATCGGCTTGATATTTGTTCATCGCCCCAAGAAATTGATTGATATCCGGCTCACTCACTGGATTTGAATTAAATCTTTTACACTGAATAACCACTCTGGTTGTTCTAAAATCATCGGCATCTACGTGATATCCATAACCATCAATGCCACCATCATTTGACACCTGAACGCCTTTGTTGGTAAACTCCACTCCCATCTTTGTAAGAAGTGCTCGTGAAAATTGTTCAAACTTTGCTGGAGACATATTAGCGATTGCACTCTGAAGTTTTACCTTGAAATCATCTAACAATTCATCATCTGTGGATTCATTCTCCTCGTCTTCAACCTCCAGTGTTTCTACTGGCTTGTTTTTCGATTTGTTCTTAGTCGAATGTTCCTCCCAATAGCTTCGAGCCTTATCCCTTACTTCTGTCTTAACATCAAAATCTGTTAAATCTACATTTGCTCCATCTTGAGTAAGTGTAATCTTTGGATTGAATTTCACATAAGATATGAGTCCGACATAACTAAGCTCTTTAATAGCAAAATTAAACTTAAAATCAAATTTTTTGTACTGATTTCCTGTTTTATTAGATGTATATAGTTTCTGTTCAAATTCAGCAATATGCTCATCTAACTCACTAATTCTGTCTCTAATTTCAGAACGCTCTAACTGTCCACCTGCTTCCTGAAGGACTTGAAGGATTGGTTTAATAAGGTATGATACTTGTTCTTCTGTATTTAAATCGTCATAAAACATATTTACATTTACACCTCTCATTTACTGTGCATACTTCTTGAAATTCTCTGCCTGCTCAAGAACTTCCTTGTAAACATCATCAATGGTTACTGGCGGATAGCCGAACTCATCAAGCAGCAATATTAAATCCACTTGCAGATTTGCCTTAATATCATCACGGGCAGACCAATCGGTATAGCGTGACTTATCGTCAACAATCAGCTTTATCCTCTTGGATAATTCAATCATTTTATCGTCCGGATATTCAAACTCAAATTTCTTGGAAACTGCTTTCAAAATATCATAGAAAGCCTTTTCTTCATAATCTATACCCATATTCTTGAAGGAGTTCTTTTCTGTTTTCAGTTCAGACAACAACTGTGCAAGCTGCTCCGCAACATCATCAAGGACTTCGTTGGCATACGCTTCATCACGACGTCGGTTATTATACTCATCAACAACTTTCTTGAGTCTGTCTGCAAATTCCACACCCATAATCTTATTGACTTTCTTAAACTCGTCAATCGCCTGAGAAAGAAGTCTTTGAAGTATCTTGATTTTCGTATTCGGCAACTGAATAGCATTTATTTTATCCATATACTCATCGCTGAAAATATCAATCGATATATGTTTTCCGGTTTCAAATAATTCCTCAATGCCATCAGACTGAATTGCACCCTCAAGCATTTTGCGGACACGAGCGTTCATCTGCTCGATATCCGGTGCATCGCCTTTTGTCAACTTGAAAAGGATAGAACGGACAGCACAATAAAAATGAATATAATCCTTATCTTCATCAGAGAATTTCTCACTTGAACTACAGAGGTTAAATGCCTGTTTCATTCTCTTGACTGCTGCCATAAATCTTCTTTCCAGTTCTTCAGACAACTGCACATACTCAACTGCACGATTCAGGCAGGCAAGCTGTTCAGTAGGAGAACCGTTGAAGAAATCACTACTGTTAAAATTATGGAACATCTGACCAAGGACTTCTAACTGGTCTTTTACAATCGTGATAGACTGCTCCACACCTTCAAATTCTTCGCTCTCAAAATTCGTATATTTCTTGAGGGCGGTATTCATATTTTTCTTAATACCTATATAATCAACAATCAAACCTTTATCTTTGCCCTCGCATACACGATTTACACGGGAAATCGTCTGAATAAGGGTATGCTGCTGAATAGGCTTATCAATGTAAATCGTATCAAGCTCCGGCACATCAAAACCAGTCAGCCACATATCTACAACAATGGCAATCTTAAAGTTCGACTTCGGATTTTTGAACTGACGGTCAAATTCTTTCCTATCCTCTTTTGTGCCAAGCATATCAAATAGCTCTTTTTCATCATCTTTATTACGAGTCATAACCAACTTGATTTTTTCCATTGGCTTCAACTCTTTTTTATCTTTCTCACTCAGAACAACACCGTCATCACAAATCTTCTTTTCTGTCCATTCCGGTCTGAGTTCCTTTACTATCTTATAGAAATCGTATGCTATATTTCGATTGGAACATACAAACATTGCTTTGCCTGCTACGGTTGCACCTTCTGCCACACGGGTTTCATAATGCTTGATAAAATCCTCCGCAACAGCACGAAGTCTATCAGGGTCGCCAATAATAACCTCCATTTTGGCAACTGCTTTCTGACTTTCTTCTACTTGATGTTCATTTGCCCCCTCAAGTTCACACTGAGCATAATATTCTTCAATCTGTCTTACCTTGTCCTGATTGAGCATAACTTTAGCTGCACGACCATCGTAAACAAGATTAACTGTAATACCGTCCTTAACAGCTTCCGTCATTGTATATGCGTCTACAACACCGCCAAAGACTTCGATTGTTCCATCAACCGGAGTTCCGGTAAATCCTACATAAGTTGCATTTGGTAAAGAGTCGTGCAGATACTTGGCAAAGCCATAGGTTTTCTGAACACCGGACTCTGTAATCTTAACCTTTTGGTCGAGATTGATTTGGCTTCTGTGTGCTTCATCAGAAATACAAATAACGTTCGTTCTGTCTGTAAGAAGCTGTAAATCCTCTGTAAATTTCTGAATGGTAGTCAGATAAACACCGCCACTCTCTCGTCCCTGAAGCTCCTCACGAAGTTTCTCACGAGACTCAATGCTTACAACAGTTTCATCTCCGATATATTTCTTTGAACCGACAAACTGCTTGGAAAGCTGGTCGTCAAGGTCTGTTCTGTCTGTAATAATGAGAATAGTCGGGGAAGAAAAGTATTTGCTTTTCATCAGCATACGGGTAAGGAAAAGCATTGTATAACTCTTGCCGCACCCTGTCGCTCCGAAGTATGTACCACCTTTACCATCTCCTTCAGGGCGAAGATGAGCCTTGATATTCTCATACAACTTATTTGCCGCAAAGAACTGTGGATAACGGCACACTATCTTCAAATCCTTATCTGAGTTATCCGGAAAATAAATAAAATCTTTGATAACTTCAAGCAAACGGTCTTTTCGGAAAAGTCCCTTTATCATTGTTACAAGAGAATTGATACCGTCCAGTTCTTTATCGTCCGAGTTTATCTTTCTCCACGCATAGAAGAAATCATACGGGCTGAAGAAAGAACCATATTTATTATTTGCTCCGTCACTGATAACAACAAACGCATTGTATTTGAAAATCTCCGGAATATCTCTACGGTAACGGATTGTAAGCTGCTTGTATGCGTCCATTATGGTCGTATTTTCTTGTACCGCACTCTTAAATTCAAGAACAACAACAGGAATACCATTTACAAACACAATGCCATCAGAAATACGCAATTGGTTATTTACGCCCTCAATTTCAAACTGATTAACCGCTTTGAAAATATTGCTTTCGGGAGTGTCAAAATCAATAAGTTCAATATAGAGGTCTTTCTGCGTTCTGTCCTCACGGTTAAGAATAAATCCATCGCAGAGCAACTTAAATACAGCTTTGTTTGCTTCATAAATCGTACCTGAAATATTACGCAGCATTAGAATGACACTATCCACCTCACTCGGTGTGATACCGTCTTTCGCATAGCGATTATAGAGATATTGCTTCAGGTCGTCCGTAAGCAGAACCTCTGTCCTTTCTCTGTGTATCTGGTCGCCACTGACATAGGTGTACCCCTCGTCTTTGAACAACTCCATTATTGACATTTCCAATGCGTGTTCATTAAAATTTGCCATTGCGTTCACTCCTTTTATACGCTCTGTGTTTTATAAAATATCAGCAAAATATCTGTTCTTATCTTTAGTAAATACAACTTGTGACGGGAATAAATTTTCTCCTACATTCGCCATTCCAATAACCATCAATGCCCAATCGCTCAATTCTTCTGGCAAGCGATAACAAATCGGATTACCCTCATTTGAAAGCGTAATCAACGGACTACCCGATTTATCCATTCCAACAGATAAAACCATTTCCGTTTGACTGCCTTCGGCAATTTGAAGAATAGGTTGCTTCGTAATATCAAAATAAACTTTCGCTCCACGACGGTTTAGAAAATACTCATCATCATTTTTCTCAATAAGGTCTATCGGTAATTTACTTCGCCTGCGGTTAAAATAATCAGATAACTGCTGACAAACATATCCATTAAAATATTCGCCCTGCATTTCAAGTTTCTCATTGACAAGCTGTTCTTTATTTTCAAAATGAGCCATATAGCCAAGTAGTCCTATAAAACATACCAAATCATCGGAATAAATTCCTGCATACGACTTATACCAAGCATTATTCCATTTGCAAATTATCTTATATAACTTTTTATATAGGTTCAGTTGAGATTCATTAAGCTGAAACCATTTTGTGCTTAACAGTTTCTTCTCCGTTCCCTCCGCAATGGAATGATAGTGCAATTCATCACACAAGGCTTTTAGCAGCTTTGAAATGATACCCGCCATCATATCAGCCATACGCAAGCCGCAACTGTCTTTTGAATTTTCCTCTATTACATTAGACAGTCCCACTTCACACGCAGCCTGCATTGTTCTACTGGCTTCGTTCTGTTCTCCCTCTTTATCTAAAACTAAGGCATAATTCTTAATCTGTTCTTCCTGCAAGTACTTCGTAAAACCACTAAACGGCATACGATAATCCCATTGCAGTTCCGGAATAGCTGAAATATCGTCCAAAATATACAGTATATTTTCAAAAGCTTCATTCTCCTGCTCTTTCAGACTCATATTTGAACGGTTACATTCAATTCGTTCTCTAAAAAATCTTTTCAATTCCTCTACAAATTCTTCCGGATTATCATAAATACTTTTGATAACATTCTGCGGACGATATGCAACAAGAGCCTTTGTAATGGAATACTTAACCGCATCTGCATCTATAATAAAGTTGTTCTGATAACCTATAAAAAGCTGCAAAACTAAATATTCTATCTTACTTGCAACAGAAAAATACAACTTGGTACTTTCATCAAAAATAGATAAAAAGTCCATTATAAACTGTGTGTTGGCTTTATCGAGCGAAGCAAATCCACATTCAAACTTCCTTTGCTTCAAGGTTGTGCTTTTTAATTCTCCGTTTCTATCCTTACGGTCAGCATATTTATTTTCAAAGTCCTCATATTTCTTGAAAACTTCTCTTTCCTTTTCTTTCGCCCAACCAACTACAACCGTAACAAAATTATCATAATAATTTGGAGCAGTTACGGTATTATAGTTGATTTTTCTACTGTGTTCTGACTCATCATAATAAAATTTATATGTATCCATAACCACTCCATCTCCTTTCGGTTAAATGATAATTTAGACGCTCAAATGCGAGCATATTTTAAAGAGTTTATAGGTCAAAGTGAGCCTGTTTCTGTCGGAAAACTCAAAGATTATTGTTCAATGCAATATGGATACACAGAAACGGCAACTAATGAACCTATTGGCTCAAAATTCCTGCGAATAACGGACATCGCTCAAAGTTACATTGACTGGAGTGCAGTTCCTTATTGTCCAATTACCGATGATAATCATCAGAAATATGTTCTATCGGAAGGTGATGTAGTTATTGCAAGAACAGGAGCAACTGTCGGTGTGGCAAAAATGCTTGGCAAAAATATCCCCGACGCAGTTTTTGCTTCGTTTCTTGTAAGAATCCGACCGAACGATGATGATTACAAATATTTCTTTGGACTTACAATCACTTCAAAGGAGTTTCTTGAATTTGTCCAAACAAATGCGGGCGGTTCAGCACAACCACAAGCCAATCCTCCATTGTTGGGAGAGTATGATATTTCACTTCCCGACAAGGAGAACCTTATAGGCTTCAATCAAAGAATAGCTTGTTTCCTAAATATCATTGAAAATAACGAAATGGAAATTACCAAACTCAACGAGGTTAAAACTTCTATGATTGAAATGCTATCAAGCCGCTAAATTATCATTTATCTTCTGTTTTAAAGCTATTCTGTCGGTTATTGTCTTGTAAGCTTTCACAATCTTTCTCTGCTTTTCAATATCCGGTACTGGAAGCTCAACCATACAAAGTTCATTCCAATCAAAAATCTCTCTCACGCTTCCGTGTGACTTATATCTTGCATAGCGATCAAATTCTGGTCGGCTGAACCAAAGCATAAGATATTCAGGGTCTAATTCCTCTTTATTTTCAACTTCAAAAACTGTATAAGAGTTTGAAATGATACAATCTTCTTCATCTAAATAAGCAATAGAGATTTTCTCTCCATTTCGTGAAGTAACGGGTCCGTATGCAAACTGTCCAGTTCTAACTATCTTATAATTCGATAAATCAGTTCCTACAATATTTGCGATTGACGGAATAAATTTTTTACTTATACTTACGCCGAGCAACTTTGTTACGGATAAATCCTTATTACGCTCGTCCACAAGTCGAATGTAATTGCCTAATATCTTATATCCTTTTTCCATTCCTACCACCTTAACCAATGTATTTTCTATGAGCAATTTTCACATTGCTCTGCTTAACCATTGCATATTGCAATGTCGTATCTATTCTTCTATGCCCCAAGAGCTGCTGAAGCTGTTCTATCGGCATTCCTTTGTCTATTGCCATTGTTGCAAGTGTTCGCCTGAATTTATGAGGATGTACCTTATTTAGTCCCAATCGTTTTCCAAGCTGCCGTAATCTTACTTCAATACCTCCGATATTCATTCGATTATACGGAGATTGCAATGATACAAAAAGTGCCGGATTATCGTCCTTGCGACTATTCAAGTAATTCTGCAAATGTATCTTTGTTCTTGCATCAAAATATACTATTCGCTCTTTATCGCCTTTGCCGAAAACAACACATTCTCTTTCGTTAAAATCTATATCCTCACGATTTAGTAACACCATTTCTCCGACACGCATACCCGTTGAAGCAAGCATATCAATCATTGCCAAGTCCCTGAGTTCCGTGCAATTATCCCTCATCAATTCAAGTGCTTCATCTGAATAAGTTTCTTTAATGTTCGTTCCGGTCTTAACCTTATGTATTCGCCTGACCGGACTTTTCAAAATATAATCCTCGTCCTCAAGCCAAGAGAAAAAACTGGAAAGTATTCGTCTTATATTATCTATCGTAACTTTACTGGATTTTTTCTTAGCCTGATACTCGGTCAAATAGCAACGAATATCGTCGGTCACAATATATTTGATACTCTTTCCAATGCCATCAAGCATTGCCTGTATCGTTGCATTATAGTATTTCAGAGTTTTCTCAGAACAGCCTTCAATACGCTTTGCCGATAGGAAAGATTCTACTAAATTCTGTTCTGAAAGTTCCTCATCTTTTTTTATCTTTGTTACCTCATAATCAAAAAGTGTATACTGCAACACCTCTTGCAATCTTTCTGTCTGTGCGTTATTCAAATAAGGTAACATTCCTTGAATAACATCTGTAATTAGGTTCTGTTTCATAGTCAATTCTCCTTTTGTTTTTTAAGAGAACGACTACCAGTGGCAGTCCCTTGTTTTAACTCCCGCCACTGATGGGAGTTCTATTGTAAATGATAATTTAGCGGCTTGATAAGGTTTGTAAAACCACATTGGCAAGTTTTTTCAATGTGCGAATTTCTGCACAATTTGCCAAAATAGTTTGAATGTGGGGATTATGTTGCTGATTGTATGTATCAACAACATCTTTGGGTGGCATAACAATCGCTATATCTTTAATATTATCTGCACTTAAATTATCTTGAGCTGAACCAGCAGTCCCATCAGGTTGTAGATGGCGAACAACTCTACTATACAAAAGTGTAGCGAAAAGAAATGGTGCTTTTTCAATGGGGGTATCTCCTAAGAAGAATTTACCTACACGCTGATTAACAACAATCGGCTCGTCGCAAGTTGGAACGATACCAATTTTTCCTGTTGTTGCTCCAGTCATTGCGATGAGAATATCTCCGCTTTGAACAAAGAAATTGCTTGCTTTATTTGCATTTTCTTCTGAAACACAATCGCAACTATCTAAATCAATGCTATTGTCAACGATGTTAGCGATTTTAATTACTTTGTATCCAGTGTTAGTCCACCAATCACTTTTAAAAGCATAGCCGGACTTAACATCACAATAACCTCCAATACTGCTAATGCACCAATTTTCGGGAAACTCGGTACTTTCGGTTGTATATCCGTTTAGCATTATGGAGTAGTCAGTACAACATTGGGCAGTTAAATTATCATTTATCTGCTGTTTTAGAGCAATTCTATCGGTTATCGTCTTGTAACTCTCTACAATCCGGATCTGTTCTTCGTAAGTGGGTACAGGCAACTCTACATTGCACATTTCATCCCAATCCATTACTTCTCGGACACTTCCGTGTGATTTGAAACGTGCGAAACGGTCAAATTCCGGTCTACTGAACCACAACATCAAATACTGTGGGATAAGTTGTTTCTCATCAATTACCTCAAATACCGTATAAACATTGCTTACAAGACCTTCTTCGTAATCCTCCAGTAAAGCTATTCCAATTTTATCTCCACGGCGGGAAGTATCAGGAATATATGTGAACTGTCCTTTTTTGACTACCTTATATTTTGTAAAATCAGTTCCGACCGTATTTGCGATTGAAGGAATAAACTTTTTCTGTACCGATACACCAAGCAAATTTTCTTCTTTTCCTTCTGTATTTCGCACATCAACCTGTCGAATATACTGACCTAAACGCTTATATTTCGATTTCATATCCCAACTCCTTAAACACAGAAAGCAAATCTTCTTTTGATTTTTCCTCTTGAGCAAGAAGTTCTTTGAGTTCTCCCTGCAATGATTTCATTTTGGTATCAAAGTCGATGTTCTCATCACGGTTGACAAACTCAATATATCTGCTCGGTACAAGAGTAAATCCTTTTTCCTTTACTTCATCAAAAGAAGCAGAATAGCAAAATTCCGGCACATTCTCATAAGTTTCCTCATAGCCTTCCTGCTGCCAGTTATGATATACACTTGTAACTTTGGCTCTATCTTCCTCTGTCAATTCAATATACTTCTTCTCATAAGGACTTCCCATCTGTCGCAAATCCATAAAGAGTATTTCATCTTCTCGATTACGATAGCGTTTTAGCTTTCCATTCTGTTCAACAACACGAGCCTTTTTATTCTTATTGAGTACCCAAAGGGTAACGCTGATGTCAGTGGTATAGAAAAGGTTTCTCGGAAGAATAATAATCGCTTCTACCAAGTGATTTTCTATAAGCTGCTGTCTGATTTTCAACTCTGTACCGTCATCGGATAATGCTCCATTGGCAAGCAGGAAACCTGCCACACCGTTTTGTGAGAGTTTTGAAACAATATTCAGTATCCAACCATAGTTTGCGTTGCTTGTTGGCGGAACTTCATATCCGTTCCAACGAGGGTCGTCTACAAGCTCATTTTCGGCTCTCCATTGCTTCTGATTGAACGGTGGGTTAGCCATAATAAAATCTGCTTTGAGGTCTTTATGTTGGTCATTTGTAAATGTATTTGCCGCCATTTCCCCAAGATTTGCTGAAATACCACGAATAGCTAAGTTCATCTTCGCCAGCTTGAATGTAGTGTTGGTGTACTCCTGACCGTAAATAGATACTTTCTTTTTATTACCGCTATGTGCTTCTACGAACTTGATGGACTGCACAAACATACCGCCCGAACCGCAACAAGGGTCATAAAGTATGCCATCATAAGGCTCAAGCATTTCAGCAATCAAATTAACAATGCACTTAGGTGTGTAGAACTCTCCTTTACCTTTTCCTTCTGCAAGGGCAAACTTGCTCAGGAAGTATTCATATACACGACCAATAATGTCGTTCTCTTTATCATCCGTGTTGATACGATTGATTTCATCAAGCAAAGAAGCTAACTTTGCCGTATCAATATGTAAGCGGGAGTAATAGTTATCCGGCAAAGCACCTTTCAGTGCCGGGTTGTTCTTCTCAATCGTATAAAGTGCTGTATCTATCTTCAGGGCAATATCGTCCTGCTTTGCGTTTTCAATAATGTATTTCCAACGGCTTTCTTCAGGAAGATAGAATACATTTTCCTGAGTATAAAACGGCTTCATATCCGCATACTTTTCGCCGTGTGTAGCAATGATTTTATTACGGCATTCCTCAAACTTGTCACTAGCAAATTTAAGGAAGAATAAGCTCAAAACAACGTGCTTATACTCCGCAGGCTCAACAGAACCTCTCAGTTTATCAGCACTTTTCCAAAGTGCTTCTTCCATTGATATTTCTTTCTTTGGTTTAGCAGCCCTTGCCATCTATAATTACCTCCGTGTTTTAATCTTCGTCTAAAATAACTTCGCATATATCTCCGATGTCACAATGAAACACCTGACATATCCTCATCAGTACTTCAAGAGATACTGGCTCATTCTTATTTATCTTCGTTGCAGCGTATGATGTGATTTCGGCTGCACGCATTAAATCCTGTCTTTTCATCTGATTATCAATCATAAGTTTTTGAAGTTTGTTATAGCATATCTTCATCAGTAACACCTCTTCATCTTATAATTCTTTTTTGTTACAGTTAGTCATTTAACATTATATATTAAATTTTCAGGCATTTCAAGATTTCAAACAGAAATGTAACCTTTTAGGCATTAAGGTGTCACTTTTTACAAACACCTAATGCAACTCTTTTAAAGAATAATAAAAAAGAGATGCCGAAGCACCTCAATTATACATT
>ERZ780075.712-NODE-712-length-14375-cov-3.927793_pt1 | contig 14375 bp, 13 predicted proteins | sample MGYA00511839_ERZ780075 | MGnify/ENA primary metagenome ERZ780075 (study PRJEB29588, sample SAMEA2155953) | human gut metagenome | biome: human gut; feature: human-associated habitat; material: faeces | place: Denmark | collected 2008/2010 ...
AAAAAGCGGGCGGTTAAAATTCCCCCAGCCGCAGGTTCTGGTACAAAATCTGCCAACAAGGATATCGCCGACAGTATGTTCTTTTGGGGCGTTCCAAAAACTTATCGTTACGGTGTCAATGTTCGTGCAACAAATTATTCAGGCGTCGCCGATGAACTCAAAAAGAAAATTGACAAAAAGACTACCTCAATTGCCAATAAGGTAAAGAAAAATAACGGCAAAGTTAAGGCAAGTTTAAAAACAAAAGGCTTTTTCTTTATTATGAGACTGATTCAGAAAAGCGGCTGGAATGAAACCGATAAAAATTACTGGGCAGAACGAGGTTGGAACGGTAAAAACAGACCGTGGAAAAATACATAAGGAGATGTTTTAAATGGCAAAAAATACTGAAATCAGCTTGAGAAACAAGGTTATTTATTCGGTTTATGTCCGCAACCACACAAATGACGGCACATTTAATGCCGTTGCAGACGACCTTGACCGAATAAAATCACTCGGCACGGACATCATTTGGTTTATGCCTATTCATCCGATTGGTGTCAAGAATAAAAAAGGCTCTCTCGGCTGTCCTTATGCAAACAAGGACTATCGCACAACAAATCCCGAATACGGCACAATGGACGATTTCAAGAGCCTTGTTGAAAAAATTCACGCAAAGGGCATGAAGTGCATCATTGATGTTGTCTATAACCACACTTCGCCCGACTCAAATCTTTCGGTTGAACATCCCGAATTTTTCTACAGAAAGCCGGACGGCAATTTTGGCAACAAAGTCGGTGATTGGAGCGACATAATCGATCTTGATTATTCTAACAAAGAATTATGGCAGTATCAGATTGATTCACTCGTTATGTGGGCGAAGATTGTTGACGGCTTCCGTTGCGATGTTGCATCATTCGTTCCCGTTGAATTTTGGAAACAGGCGAGAGAGGCTGTTGCAAAGGTAAATCCGGACTGCATTTGGCTTGCCGAAAGCGTACACAGCTCTTTCAATGTGTTCTCTCGCAAGAGCGGAATTTATACCGCAAGCGACTATGAGCTTTTTGACGCTTTTGATATGGAATATGACTACGATATCCGTGAGGTTTTCGACAAATATTTGAAGGGCGAAACATCTCTTTCACATTATCTTGATATGTTCAATTATCAGGAGGCAATTTATCCACAGAATTACGATAAAATGCGTTGCCTTGAAAACCACGATCAGTCCCGAATCTGCCATTATGTTAAGGAAAAGAGCGACCTTGAAAATTACACCGCTTTTCTGTATTTCTTGAAGGGTTCAACTCTCATCTATGCAGGACAGGAGTTCGGTTGTGACGAAACTCCAAGCCTTTTTGACAAGGATGTTTTCCCACGCAACACAGGCATTGATTTAAGCAACCTTTTTGCAAAGCTCGATACAATCAAGAAAACCGTTCTTGATGATGACGATTATTTCAAGGCTGATGCAGATGATGAAAACGATATTGCAATTCTTGAGCGTGACAACAACAAGAGCAAAAAAGTCGGCATTTTCAGCCTTAAATCAAAGTCGGCAGATGTAAAAGTTGACCTCCCCGACGGCGACTATAAGAACGAAATCAGCGGTGAGACAGTTACAGTTTCAAACGGAAAGGTTCATTGCAACGGCAATGCAATAATTATCCGCAAGTAAAATAAAATTCCATATAAGAATAATACAACCTCCCTGCAAAGCATTTCAGCTTACGGGGAGGTTGTTCTTTATATAAAAATCCGTGTTGCATTGTTACAACACGGATTTCTTGGTTTTATTTAATTGAACCGTCCCATAAGAGCGGTCATTTCTTCAATGTGTTCCAAAGGAAACGGTGGTTCGCAAAGCGGTTTTTTATATGCTCACTTAGCTTTCTTTTTATTATTGCCGAAAATTTTAGTCGGAATAATGCTTCCGAGGAATGCGGCGAGCAAAATCCACGGAATAACTCTTGCGTCAAAGCAGAGCAAAAGGAGCATTGTTACGGCAAGCGGTTTTTTCATTGTGACACCGAGAAGTCCTGCCGTTATGACTGCCGCACAAAATGCCGTGTCAAGTCCGCCGAGCATTGCAACACCGTAGCCGATGCTCACTCCGCAGAAGATGACGGGGAAGAAGTGACCGCCTTTCCAACCCGACTTTATGCAGATGTTTGTGAGAACAAGTTTAAGCACACCGCTTATAATGAGAATCCACGGTGCAAATTCGGCAAAGCTTTCCTTGACAACGGTAATGCTTTCTTCGCCCGAAAACATTGTGAGGGGGAGGTATGTACCCATAACACCGAGGATAATTCCGCCGAGAGTTGTGCTGATAATAATGCCGAGTTTTCCCTGAATGAGTGCGAAAAATTTTCCGAAAATCTTTGAAGATATGATAAACAGAAAACCGCATACAGCACCCAAAAGTGCGAGGGGAATTCCCCACAAACGCTCAAAATTTGTAATGTTATAACCGCCGAGTCGTGGAAGTCCCATACTTCCGCCGAAAATCGAGTTAAGCAAAAACAGAGTTCCCGCCGCAAAAAGTACGGCAATGATGTTTGAAATAAGCTTTGTTGAACGGATATCGGTAGGCTTTTCTTCGCTGTCAAGCCTTTCTTCATTGACCGATGCAAGACCGAAAAGCGGTGCGTAGAATACCGCACTCAGGGTTGCGCTAATGCCGATTTGCATTAGTTCGGGAATTTTACTTTTAGCGTCTTTCATATGACTTCCTGCCCAGTAGCAAAGTCCGACGATAACACCTGTCAAGCCTGCCTCAGGACCGAGACTTCCGCCGAAAACAAGGGGCAAAAGTGCCGAAACGCAGAGCAAAAGCACCTTGTTGTACGGGTAGAATTTATCTTTTTTTACCTTTTTCATAACCTCGTCAAGTTCATCGGGAACGGCATTTGTCAGCTTTTGCCATATTCCGAGAATAATTCCGCCTGCCGTACAGACGATAATCGGATAAAATTTGAAATCAAAATTTGACGGAATTGTATCCCACACAAGACCGATTCCCAAACCCATAAGTTTTAGAAACAGCCATACTATCAGCGAAGTAACCGCACCGCTGAATCCGCAAAAAATGTAGTATAAAAAATTGTTGGCAACAGTCCGTTTAGTCATTGTCGCACCTCCGTGTGTTTATAATTGGATTATAACATAAAACACAGCAAAAAAACAATTATTCCGCACAAAAAGCACGAAATAATTGCTTTTTATTATTTTTTTAATTTTAGAGCCTCTTCTAAACAAAAACAGCTGACACCAATGCCGATGTCAGCCATAAAAACCTATTTGATTTTAAATTTTAAAAGCGGCACTTACCTTTTTGAATTCTCTTTTTCTGATGATGAAGTAGGCAATCAAAACGGATGTGCCTGTGATAAGCCATGAAACGGGGTAAACCATAAGGAGCATATCGTAGGTGTGGAATGCCTTGAATACTGTGAAGAGCCAGATGATTCTGAACACAACAGAACCGAAGATTGTGAGTATTGCAGGGGGGAGTGAATAAATGTCCGATTCCTCTGAGCGCACCGCCGCTGATTTCGTATGAACCTGTCATAAGCTCAAGGAGCATAACAATCGCCATTCTGATGATTGCGTACTTGATAACGGTGGGGTCGGTTGTGAAGAAGGTGATGAAAAATCCGCTTCCGAGCATGAATATAACGCTCACACAGCCTGTGAAAATACAGCTGAAAAGCATACAAAGCCTAAACACCTTTTTGCATCTGTCAAATTGAAGTGCGCCGTAGTTCTGACTTGTGAATGTAACAGCTGTCTGGCTGAACGCACATACTATATAGTATGTAATATACTCAAAGTTGAGTTCAGCCGATGAGCCTGCAACCGCCTGTGAACCGAAGCCGTTTATGGCTGTCTGAATGAATACATTTGAAATTGAGAAAACCATACCCTGAATACCTGCAGGAGCACCGATTTTCAAAATCATAATGAGATGTTCTTTCTTGAATGAAAGTTTTTTTGGATTGACTCTGATTGACTCGTCTTCGTTTCTGATGAGGAACATCATAATAAGTCCGGCGCTTATGCCGTCGGCAATTACTGTTGCAACGCCGACTCCTGCAACGCTCATATCGCAGACGATTACAAAGAAGAGGTTCAAAAGAACATTTACAATACCTGAAATTACAAGACAGTAGAGCGGACGGCTTGTGTCACCGACACTTCTCAAAATTGCCGAACCAAAGTTGTAGAGCATTACAAACGGCATGCCCATAAAGTAAATTCTTAGGTATGTTGCCGCAAGGTTAATTACATCATCCGGTGTGTTCATCACCCTTAACAGCGGTGCTGCAATAACCTGACCGAGTATCAGAAGAAGAAATCCGCATATAAGTGAAAGTGTTATTACCGTGTGAACAGCTTCCGAAACTTTTTCACGGTCATTTTGACCGATATATCGTGCAATCAAAACATTTGCGCCGACCGAAAGTCCCGTGAATAACAGCACAAGCATATTGATGAGCGGACTGTTGCTTCCGACTGCGGCAAGTGCCTGACTGCTTGAAAATCTGCCGACCACCGCAACATCGGTTGAGTTGAAAAGCTGTTGAAGAATACTGGATCCTGCAAGCGGAAGTGTGAAAAGAAGAATTTTTTTTCCGAGCGGACCTTCCAGCATATTTATCTGGTGTGAGCGCTGTCGCTTTCCTTTTACGGTATTCTGACCTTTGTTTCTTTTAAACAGACTTGCAAACGCAAGCGAGGGCATTTTTTTGACTTTCTCCATTAATTTCTAACCTCTTCAATCACATGATCTTTGTAAACAATACCATTCTTTTCCGTTTTCCACAATTATTGTAATCCTGTTGACTAAAATAAACAAGCAAAATACCTTATAAACATAAAGTTTACTTTGCTCACAATTTTAGTTACAATAACTACCTCGTCAAAATTCTTCTTTTTATGCCTTTATAATATGGTAAAAACTGCTTTTCTGCATATTTTTATACTGTTTTTTCTCAATAAGCAAGGCTTTGAATTTGTATGCAATTTGTGCCTCTTCAACAAAAGTAAAATTGCTCTCTTGTAAGCATTGACGAAAAATTTTTTAACCTACAAATAAATGATTTTAAAATTGTTGTATATGCCGATTAAATTATAATGATACAATTGTGATACAAGCTTAATATAATATATGTTTAAAGGGATAAGCGAAAAGGGGTGAATATTATGAAGAAAAAGATTGCTGTAATTGTGGTTGCAGTTGTTTTATGCGTTGCCGCCGCAGTATTTGCCGTGCCGAAAATCAGTTTCTATGCGTGTGAGCCTACCGTGTATTTTGATGTTGAGTACTGCGACAAGGTTGACACAAAGATGTCTGCCGAAGATGCCGAAACCGTGAAGAAAATGTTTGAGGGCAAATCCGCATATTTTGATTCACCCTCGTGCGGTTTTTCCGAAAAGGCATCAATAAGAATAGGCTGTAATACATATATGCCTGCGTGTGACGGTGATGAAACAGTCAAGCACGGATTTATGTATTTTAGTCTTTCAAAAAGCGAAAATAACGAACTTCGCAAGATTATGAAAAAGTACGGAGCAGATACGAGAAAAGCTATCTAAAACCGTTGACAGACGCATTTCCGTGTGTTAAACTTTTCTCGAAAAATATACGGAGGTGTTTTTATGAAAAACTACAACTGGGCGGTACTGGGTACAGGCGTAATCGCAAACGAAACAGCCGCCGCTTTGCAGAAAAACGGAAGAAATCTGTTTGCCGTAAGTAACAGAACACACGACAAGGCTGTGGCTTTTGCCGAAAAATACAATATCGGCAGGGTGTATGACAGCTATGATGAAATGTTCACTGACCCCGATGTCGATATAATCTACATCACCACTCCGCATAACACGCATTACGGCTTTATGAAGAAGGCGATTTTAAACAAAAAGCATATTCTTGTTGAAAAGTCAATAACATTGAACAGTGACGAACTCGGTGAACTTATCGCACTTGCCGACGAAAACAACGTTGTAATCGGTGAAGCGATGACGGTTTATCATATGCCGATATATAAAAAGCTGAATGAAATTCTGAAAAGCGGCACACTCGGCAGAGTGAATCTTATCACAATGAATTTCGGCAGTTTCAAGGAATACGATATGAAAAACCGCTTTTTCAACAGAAGCCTTGCAGGCGGTGCAATGCTTGATATAGGCGTGTATGCCTTGTCTGTTATCCGTTGGTTTTTCGATTCAAAGCCGGATAATATGCTGTCACAGCTTAAAACCGCACCGACTGGAGTTGACGAACAGGCGAGCCTTTTGCTGTCGGACAAGGAGGGACAGATGGCAACCGTTATGCTGTCGCTCCATTCAAAACAGCCCAAGCGTGCTATGATTTCCTGCGAAAACGGCTATATTGAAATCATGGAATATCCGAGAGCGTGGGAAGCAAAAATAACCTATACAGACGGCAGGACGGAGCTTGTCGGCGCAGGTGAAAATTCCGATGCGCTTTACTATGAAATAACCGATATGGAAAAGGCGGTAAACGGCGACAAAAACGTAATGTGCCTTGACTACACCGCCGATGTTATGGAGATAATGACAAGGTTCAGGCAGGAACACGGCATAATTTACCCGGAGGAAGAATAAATGGACAGATGTGAAAAGCTGCGGGATAATCTGTACGGTGCCGAATTGCTGACAGGTTCAATTACACCCGTAAAGGAACATATTGCGCAGATATTCTATATTGTAAACAACACCGATAACAGCAAATTTATCGAAAACGAAGCGTTGCAGATGATAACTCAGTTCGGTAAAACCGAGTATCATTTCTGCGGCAGACACAGCGAATTATGGCAGAGAATATTTAACGATACCGCACTTAAAATTTATCCGACAGACAGCGAAAAGGTCGTAACCCGTAAGCATGAAAGCACGGAGAAATTTGCGGATGAGCTGAGCTTGGTATTACAGGAGAAATACTTTGTTCCGACCGACTTTTATCTTATTTATGACGATGAAGAAATGTATAGGCAGGTTGTGGGAATGACGGAATGATAAACAGCATGAAATTATGCGGTAAATTTTGCCTTGACTATTTTTATTCAAGGTGATATAATCTGTAACGCAAAATTGCAATATATTATTTGAAGGAGCGATTTTAATGAAGGTATTGATGCTCAACGGCAGTCCTAAGGCGAACGGCAATACCAATGCCGCACTGCTTGAAGTAGGCAGGACGCTTGAAAACGAGGACATTTCATATGAGATATTCCAGATGGGCGGAAAGCCTGTAAGAGATTGCATAGGCTGCGGACAGTGCAGTGAAAAAGGCTGTGCTTTCAACGATGACGATGTAAATGAGTTTATAGCAAAAGCTAAAGAAGCGGACGGATTTGTGTTCGGCACGCCGGTATATTATGCTCACCCGAGCGGACGTATCCTGTCATTCCTTGACAGAGCATTCTACGCAGGCAGTGCGGCTTTCCGATTCAAGCCCGGTGCATCGGTTGCTGTTGCAAGACGAGGAGGCAGTTCAGCATCGTTCGATTGCCTTAACAAGTATTTCGGCATAGCACAGATGCCTGTTGTCGGCTCTACCTACTGGAACATGGTATACGGCAGAGTACCCGGTGAAGCCGAACAGGATCTTGAGGGTATGCAGACAATGCAGAACCTTGCAAAGAACATGGCGTGGATGATGAAGTGCTTTGAGCTTGGCAGAAAGAACGGCATTGCACTGCCCGATACAAGTGCGGTTGTAAGAACGGATTTTATAAGATAACTTAATATTCATAAGGTAATAATAAAAGGGCTGAACTGCTTAGTTGCAATTCAGCCCTTTTATTATTCTCTTACTCTCAGCTCTCTGAATGCGACAGCGGCCGCCGCACCGACATTGAGCGAATCGACACCGTGATACATCGGTATCTTTACCGTATAATCACAGCCGTCTATAGTCTTCTGCGACAGTCCGTAACCCTCAGAGCCGAGTATTATAGCAAGCCTTTTCTCGCTCTGAAGCGTCTTGTCATCAATACTTACCGAGTTATCCGTGAGTGCCATTGCCGCTGTTTTAAAGCCCAGCGAATTAAGATATGCGGGGCCGTGCGACTGCCACCAATGCTCATCCTCGCCTATATATCCCCACGGGATAAGAAATACCGTTCCCATACTTACTCTTATGGCTCTCCTGCAAAGAGGGTCACAGCAGGACGGGGTTATCAGCACAGCGTCTATGCCGAGTGCCGCCGCTGAGCGAATTATTGCTCCTGTGTTGCTGACATCGGCTATATTTTCGAGCACGGCAATCCTTCGTGCGTTTTTGCAAAGCTCCTCTGCCCTTTTCGGCGCAGGACGCTCCATAGCGCAGAGCATTCCCCGTGTCAGCTCATAGCCTGTAAGCCCGGACATTATCTTGCTGTCGGCGGTATATACCGGAATATCCCCGCACCGCTCTATAATGCCGTTTGCACGGTCATTGATATACTTTCTGTCTGTGAGCATCGAAATCGGCTTACAGCCTGCATCAAGGGCTACTTCTATAACCGTCTGACTTTCGGCTATGAATATTCCGTGTTCATACTCGTACACCTTGCGAAGCCGTGCATCTGTCAGGTGAGTGTATATTTCAAGCTCGGGTATATTTATATCGGCAACATCTATTATTTCAGCCATATTGTTTATTATTTCCTTTCGGGCGGACTTTTTCATATTGCAAATAATATCGAAAAGTGATAGAATATTATCACAGCGCATCCGCTTGTCGCACTGAATATTATAGCGTATCGGGCGGATGTTGTCAAATATGGCGGTACTAAAAATATATTACCCGAAAAGGCGGCAAGCATGGATTACTTATACAAAATCACGGTAGAAATAGATAATGAAAAAGTGCTGAGCTTACAGCAACACGATTTGGATGCGGTATATAAGACAGTAAGAGAAGCGTTTGCAGGGTGTAATTTTAAAGAAGTGCCGACAGATAATAAGCGGCTTGCTTTTGTTATCGGGGACGGTAACGATTCTTTCAGCGAAGTCGGAATCGCGGCAAATGCGCTTCACGACAGCTGGCTCGGCAAATACCTGAAAAAGATGGAATGGTACGATATGAGCGATGACAGCACTGAGGATATGCTCAGAGAAATACAAGAATTTGACAACGAATACGGCAAATAAATTTAACGGAGAACATTATGAAAACAGGACTTGTGCTTGAAGGCGGCGCTATGCGTGGAATGTACACGGCAGGCGCACTTGACGTACTTCTTGAAAACGATATAAATTTTGACGGGATAATAGGAACATCGGCAGGTGCGGTGTTCGGAGTGAATTTCCTGTCAAGGCAGGACGGCAGGGTCATCCGCTACAACTGCCGCTTCAACGGCGACAGGAACTACATGGGGATAAAGCCGTTACTTAAAAGCGGTGACTTTTTCAACACGGAATATGCCTATTACAAAGTGCCGAACGAGCTTGATATATTCGATGACGAAGCCTATCAGAAATCGGGCGTGCCGTTTTATGCAACGGTGACCGATGCAAAAACGGGAAAGCCGGAGTATCTGCAGGTAAAAAGCGTACTTCGGGATATGGAAATGCTCCGTGCTTCTGCTTCGATGCCGTTTATATCAAAGCCTGTTATAATCGGCGGCAGGGCGTATCTTGACGGAGGAATTTCCGACAGCATACCGTTTGAGCATTTTTCTGCAATGGGATACAAAAAGCAGGTGGTAATCCTCACCCGTGATATGAACTACCGCAAAAAGCCGATGAACAAGCTGCTGATACGCTCGTTCTATGGCAAATTCCCAGACTTGTGCAAGGCGCTTGAAAACCGTCACAATGTCTACAACGAAAGCATAGACAAGCTATGCAAGCTTGAACAAAGCGGCAAGGTGTTTATCATCCGCCCGTCTGAGCCGATAACGATAAGCAGAACGGAGAGAGATCCCGACAGGCTGAAAAGCGTTTATGAGCTTGGGAGGAAGGATATGGAGATGCGTCTTGAAAAGTTACACGAATATCTGTCACAATTTTAAAAAGGAGAGCAAATATGAACACAAATTCAACTATAACAATAAATACCGGGAAAACAACAATAAAAATAATACCGGATAGCGATAATGGTAAAGCAGCTATATTACAACAATCATCAGGCAAAACTACCAATTTTACCATAATCAACTGTAAAGACGGCGAACTTGGTAAACATATCACTTCTTTTCTCACTAAGAATAACATTGTAAACCAAAATGTGATAAAGATAATTTCCAATGCTTTGTTGCATAACAATAAATTATCCATATACACTAATAGCAATCATAGCATAAACGCTACATATTTCTGCAAAAATGGCGATGTTTACGATGATTACGATAATGAAGATGAATTTAACGAAAACTGTGAAAGTGACATAACAGGTCTCTATACATCTGACATATCCGGTGACTTTCACGGTGACATTGTCGGCACTATGAGCGGTGATATTAACGGCGACCTTAACGGTGACATTGTCGGCACTATGAGCGGCGATATTAACGGCGACCTTAACGGTGACATTGTCGGCACTATGAGCGGCGATATAAGCGGCGACTTTAACGGCGACATTATCGGCATTATGCATGGGATTATCAAAGGCAATACAAATGAAGCAATTATATGCGATGAAGACGATGAGGATAACTTTGCTATAAACAATAAGAATAACAGAACCGATATTTATACATCTGATATATCAGGTGATTTTTACGGTGACATCACCGGTACTATGAAATGCGATATTAAAGGCAACCTTTACGGTGATATAACAGGCGTTATGGAAGGAAATATTGAAGGTGACCTTAACGGCGATATACTAAATACTATGAACGGAGATATCGGTGGCAATCTTAACGGTGATATTTTCGGTATTATGAACGGAAACATTAGCGGTGATATTAATGGTGATATTCTTGGCACAATGGGAGGAATCATAAAAGGCAAGATTAATCGATCTGATGCAAACAACTAATAAATTACAGGAGTTAATATGGCAAACAAGAAATGTCCCGTTGCGAAAAAATGCAGCGGCTGTCAGCTGTCCAACATGACATACGAACAGCAGCTTGAATGGAAGCAGAAGGATACCGAAAAGCTGCTCGGCAGTTTCGGCAAGGTATCTGAAATTATAGGCGCAGACGATCCGTACAACTACAGAAACAAGGTGCAGGCGGTATTCCGCTCTGACAGAAACGGCAGGATAATCTCCGGCGTATATCAGTCGTCCAGAAACGGCATTGTCGGAATTGACAGCTGTATGCTTGACGATAAACGTGCGGACGAGATAATCGTCGGCATAAGAGATCTGCTCAGATCGTTCAAATTACATCCTTATGACGAGGGTACGGAGCGTGGCTTTTTACGTCATGTGCTTGTCCGTGTCGGAAAGAATACCGGAGAGATACTGGTTACTCTTGTCGGCGGAAACTCAATGTTCCCTAAAAAGCACGACTTTGTGAAAGCACTTGTAAAGCGGTTCCCTGATATTACGACCGTGACGTTCTCGGTAAACCGCACTCCCGAAATGCTTCTTCTCGGAGAAAATAACGAGGTGCTTTACGGCGAGGGATACATAACGGATATTCTTTGCGGAAAAAGATTCAGAATTTCTCCGCACTCGTTCTATCAGATAAATCACGCACAGACCGAAAAGCTGTACGACTACGCTATAAAGTCGGCGAAGCTCACGAAGAAGGACGTTCTGCTTGACGCATACAGCGGAATAGGCACGATAGGCATAATAGCGTCTGACTATGTAAAGCAGGTGCAAGGCATTGAATACAACGCATCAGCCGTCCGTGACGCAGTAAAGAACTGTCACGAAAACGGGATAACCCGTAATATTGCTTTCAACCGAGGCGACGCAGGCGAGTTTCTTGAAAAGAAGGCAAAGCTCGGCACGCATTATGACGCAGTGATCCTTGACCCTGCAAGAACGGGAGCGGACAGGAAGTTTTTAAATTCGCTCGTTAAAATCGCACCGGAGAGGATAGTTTATATTTCCTGCAATCCGGCTACGCAGGCAAGGGATCTGAAAACGCTCACGAAAAAGTACACAGTGACCGATATTCAGCCGTTTGATATGTTCCCGCATACGAGGCACGTGGAGACGGTTGTCTTGCTTTCCAAGGGTGAGGTCGACTCGAAAAAGATTCGGGTTGAGTTCTCTTTGGAAGATATGGATATGTCCGAATTTCAGGATGGGGCAACCTACACCCAGATCAAAGACTATGTGCTGGAGCATAGCGGGTTAAAGGTATCCAATCTTTATATCTCACAGATTAAGAGGAAATGTGGGATTGAAGTTGGCAAGAATTACAATTTGCCGAAGTCCGAGGATTCCAGACAGCCACAGTGCCCACCGGAAAAAGAGAAAGCGATCCGAGAAGCATTCAAATATTTTGGGATGATCTAACATCCTGCAAAATGGAGGTTTCTTATGGATAGATTGATTTCTTGTGAGTTTAACATGGATACCGCTTGTGTGGAATTGAAATTTTTTGATGGCAGCAAGATTGCCATTGATACGTTTGCGGTGGAAAACGAGGTTGCCGACAATATGTATCAGCGGTCAGAACTGGATTATCTGATCTACAATGACCCGATTGGATATGCAGACCTTGTTTTGAACGGAAACCCCGAAATTTATCTAAAAACTGTAACTGAATGTAAACCCTTAGATTAAAACTCAGCCCTCTGCCTTTTCCTTGGCAGAGGGCCGTTTTTTGCTTAACAGTTATTGAGCATCCCTTAATTGCTCTACAACGCTGCATTTCGCTGCGTTGTCATACATCATGCAAGGAATCAGCCACCCCAGCAGAAGAAATACCGGAATTGTCAGCAGGACAGGCAGAATGGTGAATCGATACTCAAAGAACCAGAACATACTGCCCAGCATTTTTCCTGCAAGAGGTCCCACCGCCAGCGACAGAATAAAGGCCGCCGCTACGGAGGACATTGCGTAAAACAATCCCTCGTAGATCAGCATGGTTTTGAGCTGCCGGTTCGTCATTCCTACAGCCTGAAGCACAGCAAATTCACGGCGGCGGGAAAGAATACCGGTCATCATGGCGTTGAAGAAATTTAAGAGTCCCACCAGCCCAATGATAGCACAGAGGATACCACCTATCAGAAGGAACATCTGCCGGAACTGAGCAAATTCAGAGCGAGCCGTGGCCTTGCTTTCATACATCAAGGGCGAAAACTCACCGGCAGTGAGCTTCGATAGATATTGCTCTGCTTCGGCCTCGTCAACTTCGTCCGCTGTGTCGAACAGGTAGAGCATCGGAATGGCTGCACCACCGCTGTCCCTCTGTGCGGTGTCCACAGACAAAACTACGTCATATCCAATACCACTATAACGATAACTCATGGAATTCGGAAGTTCTACCAAGGCGCAGACCGTGTACTCTACATCTCTGGCTCCATACAATTTTGCCTGAAAGTACTCCTCCGGTGTATCTTCGGTGAGTTCCCCGGTGCGGCTGTCGATATATTTCACATCGTCCGCATAGGTAACGGTGATCGTGTCTCCCACCTTGGGGTAGTATTCAAGATTGGGCAGATTACCGTAGTCATCTAAGGAAACCGCAATGGCAATGGCGTTATTGTCCGGCTCCAACATGGGAGAAATATCTCCGTCGAACACTTGCAGCTTGTCAAACAGACTGTTATCCAGAGCCTCGATTCTGGTATCTCCCATCACCATATTGCCCCGGTGCTCCAGACGGCTCATATGGCTGTCCAACTGCTCGGCGCTTTCGTACCTTGCATAGTCCTGCCGCAGAGCATCCTCCGTCATCCACAGGTAGGCGGGTTTTCGCACAGCATATCCCGTGCCGGAAAGACTGGCCTTTGTGTTTGCTGCGATCTCTTCGATTTGTTCTGGCGTGATGAATTCATCTGCCGGGTTGTAACGGAAATAGTCGGGCGTGCTGACGATAAAATCGGCGCAGGTCATGGAGGATACATACTTCTCCATGCTGAAGCCGCCCACAAAGGCACACAGCGCATTGAACAGTGTCACCGACAGTGCCAGAGACACCACCACCAGCACCGTCTTTTTCTTGTTTCGTCCCAGATTGGCAAAGGCCATCTGATGGAGCTTTGCTCCCCGGATGCTGCGCCGTTTTTTCTTGGTCTGCATCACATCCGTATATTTGGTAGCCTCCACCGGAGAGACCTTGGCTGCCATTTTTCCGGGCTTAGAACAGGACAAAAGCACCGTCAACAAGGCAAACAGCATGGACCCAAGGAAGATCACAGGCGAAGTGCTGATGGTGGTGATGCCTGTATCCAACTGGATGGAGTGCAAGACAACAGGCACCAAAACAGCGCCGATGCCGTAGCCCAGCAGCAGCCCTGCC
>ERZ780075.716-NODE-716-length-14245-cov-2.032488_pt1 | contig 14245 bp, 9 predicted proteins | sample MGYA00511839_ERZ780075 | MGnify/ENA primary metagenome ERZ780075 (study PRJEB29588, sample SAMEA2155953) | human gut metagenome | biome: human gut; feature: human-associated habitat; material: faeces | place: Denmark | collected 2008/2010 ...
ATAGGCTGGATTATTCATAAAGTCTTTTAGTTTTACGGACTTTCCCATAAAATACCTCCTTACAATAGGTTCTTAAGAAAGCGTCCTGTATGGCTCTTTTCACACTTTGCCACCTTTTCAGGGGTGCCTTCCACGACTATTGTACCACCATTGTCGCCGCCTTCCAATCCTAAATCGATGATGTGATCTGCGACCTTAATCACATCTAAATTATGTTCAATAACTAAGACTGTATCACCATTATCCACAATCTTCTGTAATACAGCAATCAATCTATTCACATCATCACTATGTAATCCTGTTGTTGGTTCATCAAGAATATAGAGTGTTTTACCTGTTGAACGTTTTTGTAACTCAGATGCTAGCTTCACTCTTTGTGCTTCACCACCAGAAAGTGTTGTCGCACTTTGGCCAAGTTTAATATAACCAAGACCCACATCATAAAGTGCTTTAAGTTTAGTATAAATACGAGGAAGATTTTCAAAGAAAGTAAGAGATTCTTCTACAGTCATTTCTAATACATCATAGATGTTCTTATCCTTATAAGTCACCTGTAATGTTTCTTCATTATAACGATGTCCATGACATTCTTCACAAGGTACATAAACATCTGGCAAAAAGTGCATAGAAATACGTAAAATTCCATCGCCTTGACAAGCTTCACAACGTCCACCTTTCACATTGAATGAAAAGCGTCCTTTATCATAACCTAACATTTTAGCTTCTTTTGTCTGCGCAAATAAATCACGAATATCATCGAATACACCTGTATATGTAGCAGGATTTGAACGTGGCGTTCTACCGATTGGATCTTGTCCTATTTCAACAATTTTATCAATATTTTCAAAGGCTTTGAAGCGTTCTATCCATTGCAGCTTTTTCGAGGTATTGTTTCTGCACTCGTCAAGCTCGGTTTCAAGCTGTTTTAATGCGTCCTCCAACCGTTTCTTGTCTTTGGAGTAGGAGGTGTTAAGCGATTTGTAATCCTCTTTATTCAGAATACCGGAAATGTAGTTTTCATAAAGGGTTGATTTGTATTCACTTGTTTTGTCAAGCTGTTTTTGCACCTCGCTGATTTGCACCGATATTTTATTGCACATATCCTTGTTTATTGCATTGTTGTTGATGCCGCCTATTAAAGCGTTCAGAGAAGCAACATTTTTTATGTGTCCCTTAATGCTGTCCGTAACACAATTTACAAGGTCGGTTTCTTTTATCATATTACCGCCTGTGCAGCCGTTTTTCTTTCCGGTGGGGCAATAATAGTAGAAGTATTTTTCGCCGTTATGTGTAACGGTTTTGCGTGTCATACGATTTCCGCAGCAGCCGCAGATTAAAATTCCTGAAAACAAATGCAGTTCATTCTTTTTCGGTGATGTTCTTGTGTCGATACGCATAATCTTCTGCACAAGCTCAAAATCTTGTCTGCCGATTATCGCTTCGTGTGCGTTTTCGGTCACAAACATCTCATCGGCGTTGCGTTTTACATACTCCTTAACCTTGTAATTCGGCTTGCCGCATTTGCCTTGTATCAGCTTGCCTGTATATATCTCGTCTTTAAGAATACGAATTACGGTTGTTACCGACCACTTTGAATTTTCTTTATCGCAGTAACCGTTACGGAGCAGCGGTATATCGTTGTCCTTTTTATATTCCCTCGGCGATAAAACCACAAGTCTGTTGAGTTCGTGCGCAATTCTGTCTGCACTGTAACCTTCTGTCCGCATTTTGAATATATCTTTTACAACCCGTGCGGCATATTCGTCAACAACAAGCCGATTTTTATTATCAGCGGCCTTTTTATATCCATAGACGGGAACAGCTCCCACATAATCACCGTTTTTTCTTTTGATATTAAGTGCTGTGCGCACTTTTACATATCTGCAATATTCGTCGTTCATAACATCCTTGAATGATACGAAAGTATCGCCCGTTACAGCTGCTTCTACGGTGTCTATATTATTATCTACGGCAACAAAATGAACACTAAGAGCCGAAACGACAAAATTTTTACATCAAAAAATGGGTGCAGACATATTCTTAAAAAGCTATCTGCACCCAAACTTATCTCTATTATTTACAATATCTTGGTTTTAGTAGAACGTTACATTGTATCCGCTTCCGATATCGTCTGCCACTACTTTTCCTCTTTCATTCAGATAAATATACATCACCGGGCCGTTTCCCGTTATGGTTCGGTTTACAATATCCTGCCGTCCGTCACCGTTTAAATCCAGGTTATAGGCCTTGTCACCTCTTGATTGCGGATATAGCATAATCGGCTCTAAGCCGCGTGTAGGCGCTAAGGTTCTGGCACGGATTCTCATATTACCGTCATACATGAGTCCCTCCGGACCCATATATAAATAATCCTGTTTACCGTTCCAATTGATCACGCAGGGAAAACGAATTTCCATAAAGCTGTAACGCGCTTCAAGCAAATTGCCCTCCATATCGAAGATATATATTGGCATCGTGCCGGTACATTTACCCACTTGTGAAGGAATGAACGGATTGGTTACAATCTGTTTTTCATTACTGTCTTCAAGCATCTGCGCCATCACAATGGTTTCATAATGCATACCATCCTCCTGTGCCCAAACACGTTTGCCGTTTCCATCAATCATTACAATATCGCATCCACCGCAAAGGCACAGGCAAATACGCACATCCTCCATGGACAGTCCCCGATTGGGAAAGGCTTTAATTTCATGCCGCAATTTTTGTTCTAAAAGCTCATAGTCTTTTTCGGTTAAAATACCATCTCCATCCGTATCTCCTGCCCTAAATTGCTCGGGCGCTGCCTCTTGCTCACCGTCAATTAATTTGCGCAACAGCACGGCATCTTTTTCATTAATCACACTGTTACCGTCCACATCGCCAACAACGTAATATTCTGCCATTTTGAACGAGTCACAATGGGAATGAATGTAAATTAGCGGACTCTCAAATTCATCCGGATCTAACATATAGCGAATGCTGCCATCGGGGTTTATCATACAAAAGCCAATGGATACTTCATCGTACCCATCATTATCAATATCTACAGGATAGGGACGGTGTCCCACTTGCATACCGCCGGGCATGTCAAAATACCATATCAGGTCCCAATCCTTGGTAAAGGCCCATACGCTCCAATAACGGGTCTTAATAATAATGTCACTGGGATAATCATTGCCCGATATGTTTGCAATCGTTATCGCATCCGTTGCCGTTCGGGTTGGATCCGATTCATATTTCGGCAGCGGATAGCGTTTTTTCTCTTTGCCGTTTCGGGCATCCAGAATAACAAAATCATTTTCTGCCGTCAACAACACCTCAAATACACCGTCATTATCAATATCATATATCTGAAAACCCGGATCTCCGCCCGGATCATCCGCACCGGCTCCGCCTTCGCCCCATGTCCAAATGATTGTACCATCCAATTCAAAGGCACAAGCATTGACAACGGGGTGGCCTTCGTAGCCATCCAACGCACAACGGCAACCCAGCATTTCTGCTTCACCGTCATTATCAATATCTGCCGATACGAACCAGGTGCTGGTATAATCCTGATTTAAGTTAATAACCTTCCACGGCTCGATATATTCTACCAGTTCCGGTTTTTCACCGACCGGAAATACCTGAATTTCCGAAACGGCCGCTTCTCCTTCAAACTCTTTTAGGGTAAAACGTACCCAGTTAACACTCCGTTCGGAAAAATCCACAATTCGTGTTTTACCGGAAGCCGGAATATCCGTCACTTCAAGCTCGCTTCCGTCACTAAAGGAGAGAACGCCTTTTATAATATTATCTTCTAAAATTGCGCTGTCATGAATCACAACCCGATCAATGGTATGCTCCTGCGTCCAGTTATATTGTACCCAAGGCTGCGAATCCTCCTTGTTCGGCCTCCATTCACCTATTTTATTAAATTCGGCAATAATATTATCGTTAATACCTCGTTTATCGTGAGTCAATGCGCTGTCACCGGATGTTGTCACCTGTGCCGTAAACGCTAAATTCTCTACAGGGTTTCGTTTTTCCCCAATTGCACTCACTTCAGAAGCAGAGGCCGAGTAGTTCTCCTGACTTTCCATAATACTGATACGTAAAAACTTTGTTCGTGTTGGCGAAAAAGCGAACCGTACCGTACCCGAATAGAATTTGTCCGTCATATCACTGCACATAGACCAATAGGAAGCGTCACGGGAAATGGCTGCAACAAATTTATAAGCACGTCCCTCCGGGAAAGTGATTTCCGCCTGTTCCAAAGATCCTTCCCGTTTAAAGTCTAGCACGATATGTTGAGGGAATTTGGGTGCATCTGTAAACTGATAATTTTCAACAGAAATTTCACCTCCGCCTTGCGTAATATTCATATTGTTGAGAGTCTTTGTGCCAATCTCATAGTTTTCAAAATCATCGTTTATAATCGGCGTATTACTCTCGTCACCAACAGTGATTTTAACATTATCGATAAAGAATGTGCCCGTACAGCCAACCTGCATATGATACTGAATTTTAGAAATATCCTGTGCATCTTCACGGAAGTTAAATTTTCTGGTAAGCTGACCATCTACATAAAACTCCCACATTTGTTCATCCACACGCAGTATCACTTTTATATGATACCATCTGTCGGTTTGCACCTCAGGTATCATGGTGCGGTTAAAGGCAGTAAGAGTGTTATCCGTCAATACCGTGTGCATCGCGATTTTTCCGGTTGAACTGTAAAAATATGGCATGGCTTTTTCACTTGAAACATCCGTCGTCAAAAAATCTTGTTCAAAAATAACAAGCTTCGTTTCGGGCGTAAAGTCATAACTGGCATAAGTCATGCTGCTGCTTTGATTTTCTTTGCTGAACATAAGGCTTTTGCCTTTATCCTCCGGCTTTTGGGGCATGGCCGCCTCCCAATATGTTTTAGGGTCGCCGTCTGTTAAATGTTCTGCCCCCTTGCCTTCAGCTGTTTCCCCGGCCGAAACAGTCACTGCATCCGTCATGGCGCTGACTTCAATGCCGCTTGCCCCCGGCGTATAGGGAACAAAACCGCGCTCTTTTAAAACAGGTTCGCCCTTATTATCACCACGCCTGGCACTGCCGATTTTTAAAACCTCGGCATTTCGCTGTATAACCAGTTCGTCAACCATAAGTACATTGTTCAATTTTTCGCTGACTGAATATCGAATACTTTCAATATTGGAAATTAAAACCGTACATTCGTTATTTATCTGCACACCATCTACAAAAACCGCAACCTTACTGTCACTAAGATCCGTCCGTACCACAAGTTCAAACCAAGATTTTGTGTTATATCGCGAAAGAAACGACCAGTTTCCCTCGTTTACCATATAAAGTGAGCCTTCAGACAACGCAAGACTAATTGAATCGCCTTCTTTGCTGCTTAAATAAATTTCTGCCTGTGTATTACCTGCTGCTTTAAGCATTTGGCTAATGCGAGAGGTTCGGCTTAAAATCCCAAGTCCCCCTATTTGTGCCGATGTACCTGAGGAAATTGCTGCCGATTATCCCGAATATCCATCGGCAAGGTGAGCGCCGCTCTCTCCCCCAAACGCCTCTTGAATGCTTGAGGATGTATCAAAATCATAATAAATTCCGGACTCTTGAGCCACTGTCGGCATTGAGGTCAATAAGCAGAGCATTGCCAAAAGTAATGCTATATGCTTTAACTTCATACGTATCGCCTCCTTTTAATCTTCAAAAATGAATATCTCCCTCACATAGTCAATACGTGTATTTAAAAATACCTTTGAACCATCCAAATTGCCTACAACATCTCCATTTGGCTGCAAAACGGCGCTTGATGATACAAGGTCATCCGCACTGCCAATCCGAACTTTGCCATTTGTGCTTACAATATAAACAAGCGGCTTGTTTTGCCCCAAAGAAACGGACATATAACCGTCATTTCCACAATAAACGCTTATATGATTTTGTGTCTTTCTGTATATAATGCCGTTGGTTGACCAACATATAGAGAACGGATTAGCGGTTGAGTGATTAATTTTGTAATACAGCGGGTAACTGCCATCATTTTTAAATATAATACTGCTTGCATCAACATAAAGTATACCGTCAGCATTATATTTAGCATATAAAATGTCTCCAAAACTAAGCTTTATATTGCTGTCATTCTGCATTTCTAATCGTTGATAAGAACCACCCGTATAGCACTTTAACATGTTCACAATGTCACCCTTTGTGTTAACTGCGCTGACAATTTTATCAACAAGTACTAAGTTGTCCGATTCTTTGAAGGTCGCGCTCACCTCTGTCACATTCGGCTGATATACAATTACGCTTGGAACCATTGTCTCATTATTATCATAAAAAATTAGATTTTTATATTGCTCCTGATTCACAAAATAATTTACACTGACAATTTTAGCTTCATCCTCAATGACACTCCCATTTTGCATAGGAATATAAAAAATTGTAGTTGTACTGCCTGCAAAGAACTCAGGATATAAAATTGTTCCATCCTCCAAGGCAGAACAAAACCCACTGGCATGATCATTGAAATAGAACGGTTCATCCCCTGCCGTATAGTCAGCGCTGAAATGATCCGAATCATGCATTACGGCATTGCCGGCTACCGCACACTCCACTTCCGTTACCTTTCCCTCTTTGTTCGTGCGATAGCGGATCAGCTGTGGTTCAATCGCGCCCGCGGGGCATAAATCTGCGCCTAACAGAGAGTCTACAGCATTCACTTTTTCTCTTACACCGTTTTTGTTTGTAAAATAAATTTTATTCTCGCTAAGCATCTCTGTTTCCTTGCCGCTACTCTCTATAAGCCGCATTTTTACTTGCGTGGATATGCCGCTAGGCTTAGCCAAACGAAGTAAAAAGCCGTATTGAAGCTCTGTGCTGCTCTTTTTTTCACGAATCCCTGCAATTTCTCCGACTACGTTGAAATAAAACTCACCACTTTGACCTACCTTAGGCTCCTTAGCAAATTTTTTATCAATGTCATTTTCGAACTTGCCGGATAAGTAGTATTTTTTTCCGTCAATCACGTAAGCTATTCTTTCTTCTACAACCCTTTCTTCAATTAAACCGGTTATGCCATCACGGCAAACCACAAGGCTAACAATTTCGCCATTACTGCATTTTGCAATTGAAACAACATCCCACATTTTAAGCTCGCTCATGCGTTCAACCGAGCCGGTGCTTCCATCCGGGAAGGTCATGGTTATATCATTTCCATAAAGGCTTGCATCAAATTTGTCATAATGCGTGCCGACAATAACTTCCCCGCTTACCTTATCCACAACTATTTCATCAAAGTTCCAAACCATCACCACATCTATGATGCCGTCATCCTGATGGTCAATTAAATCAACATAACCCGAATCAAATGCATATACATCCCAGTCAAAGTCAAAATCATACATGCCGTTATATACATAACAAAATCGACCGGTAATTTTGATTGTTTCTTTTTCCCCACCATTTTCATTATATATAAAATTTGTCATAGAAAATTCCGGGTCATTTTTCAAAACATCTCTATTTTTCACACGTGTTACTGTATTTTTTTTGTGTTCTTCCAAGTAAACAAGTTCATATTCTTCATTTCCTGTATTTTTAAGGTAGTATCTTACATAACATCCTAAAAGTGCATCATATCGTGCATCTGTGACACTTACAACTTTGTTATCAAGGGTTGCCTTTCCTTTAACACTTTGAACATTCTTAACGGCGCTTTTACCGTTAATGGCACCTAACACACCCTCGTCACTTGTAATGCCTAAATAAACCGCCAAATAGTCCCTGCCATCTTTCACAAGTTCAGTATGTGTGTTGCTGATTGACCGGATATTCTGAACCTCTACCCCAACTGCCTGATATAAGAGTCTGGCAACATCATAACGGCTGATCACACCCTGCGCATTAATATCCATACCGTCTAAAAGGCCGAGTCGGCTTGCCTGCTGTATGTATTCTGTCATATAACCCCGTAAAGGGGCGCCACTCGGCTCGCCTGTTGTTTTTTTTGTGTAATAAACCCGCCACGTTTTAGCACTTGGGCATCGTAGCCTAAAAGATGAACAAAAACCTTTGCAGCTTGTCCGTAAGTTACCGATGCATCGGGCATAAATCTGCCTTTACCGTCACCTACCATAATCCCTTGGCTATAAGCAAAATAAACATAAGGGCGCGCCCACTGTGGTACATCACTAAAAGGAACTTCACCATCGGCTATTCTATCCTCTCCGCCGGCTGCAATTCTGCTGATAATGACCGCAAACTGAGCACGCGTTAAGGGTGTTTTATTCTGCATATCTTCAACCGTCAATTCATTCATCAGAGAAAATGTTTTTACAAAATGACGCGCCGGGCATCCGGCTCAAAGCCGGATGCCTGCGCACCTACCGGCGGCATGAAGACAGAAAGCACCAGCAACACGCTAAGCAAAATCGTAAACATCTTTTTTTTCATAATACTATTCCTTTCTGCTATACCGCTTTATCAAGATTTTAATACCGTTGCCGCACCACAAAGAATTTTTGCGGTTTCTGCACGGGATATTTCCCTTAGTGGCTCAAATTTTCCGTCTAATCCATTAATAATTCCAATGCTGCTTAAGACGTTTACTGCTTTTTCAGCATAAGAAGCAATAGTATCACTATCAATAAATACGCTTGCGGTATCAACAGCTTCCGGCTCACCCAGCATACGGTACAGAATAACTGCCGCATCTTGACGCGTAATGGTACGTGCAGGGAAAAAGCAATTATCACTCCCCTGGATCAACCCTGCTTTTTCCGCTGCACCGATAACCCCTGCATACCATGCATCTGCTTTTACATCGGCAAAACCCGCTACCCCATCCTCAAGTTTTAAAAGACGAGTAATCATAGCAATATATTCGGCACGACTTACCTGATTTTCCGGTTTAAACGTTTCATCCTCGTAGCCATTAATAACATTCTCTTTTACAAGTTCATAAATAGCCGCTTTTGCCCAATGATTTTCAATATCTCCAAACTGTATGTTGCTCTTTTCCGCATCCGGATGATTCTCTTGACCCGACTCGGCATCTTGCTTTACATCCGGTGCAATCTCCGGCTTTTGATTCATAATGCCTGTACTGACGCTGATTGATTTGTCACTGCGGCTGCCTCCGCCGCCTTTGTTGTCACTGCTGCTGTTTTTGTTTGTATCAGATCCCTGTTTGGAAAGTTCTTTGATAGAAGCCTTCACAGCCTCGCAAACCTCACTCGGATACGTGTAGCCCTTCTGAAAAAGTTGTGCACACACAACATCAAAATCCAAGTCTTTCGGTGCAACATCTTGGTCTGTAAGATTAAATACATCCTTATATTTTTTTACAAGCGTACCGATTTCGCTGCGCTTTGCGCAGTTCACCAGTGCAACGCTCATTACACTGTCCACACGCAAAGCAACCTCTGACTCGCAGGTAAAGGCTTCTGTTTGCTTGTTTTCTCGCCAAATTCTGTTAAATTCATTACGTGTAGTTTCACTTAATACATTTAAATTCACAAAGCCATAATCGTTCAGCTTTTCGATAATTTCATCCTCATCAGTGCTGTTCAAATCTAAAATTACAGTTGCCTTGCGAAATGCCTCGCCAAGCTCTTGAGCCGTGGAGCAAACTATCGCCTGCTTTGCGTTCTCCACAAAATATTCGGCATAAAAATCTTTGTTTTCCAAATACGCAAACCATTCGGGTCGACTTATAACCTGTGGCAGATATGAATTAAGCATAAGAATGGTTTCTTCTTTCTGCGTTGTATGAGAAGTAAAGTGTTTACTGATTTCTTCATCCAGCGAGCCTTCATAAACCAAAATCTCTATTTTTCGACCAGACGCCGATTCAGGCAAATAATCACTTGAAACATCCAGCAAAACGCTTTCACCTGCATCTCCGGGAACAGATAGGTCTAAACTGAATGTACCTCCCTCGCCTGTTACACTTTCAGTGCTTGCAAGTTGCGTGCCGCCATCTGCCGAATAAATTGCCGCTTGCGCGTTTTGGCCGAAATACGGTCTTGTTGTGCCCTCAATTGAAATTGCACGTGTTTCACCATTATATTTGGGCATATACATAATTGCCATTGACGCTTCATCAATCATCTCGGTGTTGGTGTGAACAATTTTAAAGTCATCAATATGAAAGTAGCTTTCCGGAAGCGCCTGATCAGGGCGGAATCCAAAATAGCTTATATTGTAACGATTGTTGATTGATTTTGTTATCGTCGGTGTTTGAGTTGTGTTATTGATATAATAGTCTACCGTCTTTTGATCTGCACTTAACACAAAACGAACCTCACACCAAGCATCCCACTCCAGGTCATAAAAATCCTCACCCACCGAAATTTTAGGATTGCCACGGTGATTCATCCAAAGCTTACAACTCTCACCAAACAAATCGTTTCCTTCTACATTCATAAGAATAAGCCGCACATCGTAATTTTGCTGTCTTAAATTATACCCCTTTCCACTAGGTGCGGTGCCAAAAGAGGGGACAAGAATCTTAAATGATACGTCAACATCACCGGTTAAAGCAGTGTTGCCGCTGAGTCTTGATGTTATTAAACTATTACTGTCAGGCTCAATCGTTGCATCAGGCTTTTCAAGTTGAAGCACCTGATTGCCGCCATAAAAATCCTCTGCAACTGTTGCAGTCCACACAGATTCACTACTTGTTTTTTCCCATTTTTCTCCCGTGCCGCAGGGAAGATTTTCTCCTGTTGTATATGTTTCAAACGTGTCCGATGTTGCAACAACAGTGTAACTGATTTCCACTGCGCTGCAGCAAATTGTGGTCATCATTACACACGCTAATAAAATTCCTGTTATCCTTTTAAACATCATCTCTCCCCCTTCACATTCCGCAAGCAAAGCGGCTTAAAAGACACTTTGCTTGCGGAAAACAACTGTCAATTATCTTACCATTTCCGTAAATGATTGACTGATTGGTTTTAACGTTTCCATACTATCCCAAATAAAAGCTTTGATATATTTTCCATTGTCAAGGGAGTAATTAAACACGGCATACCCATCTTCATCCACTACCGCAATCGGGCAGTCAATTAATCGGTCGTTTGCACTAAATACGCCAAGAATTACCTTTTTGCCTGCATACTGTTTACCTGCAATCACTCTCCAAAGCTTATCTGCAATTTTGGGGTTGAAAACAATGTTGTTATAGTCGTTTCGTGCATATTCAACATCAATGGTTCTGTCCATTGAATCAAGCTCCTCACCAACGACAAGCTCTACGTCATCAACCAACAAATCGCAAGCCTGACCCAGCCCGTTCTGTGTGTTCGCATGTGTGATCCAAAATTCGTGCAGAGCGCTGTCGCCGTTGTATGATGCATAACCATATTGCCCCAGATTTGTGCCGTAAAGTCCGCCGCCTAAGCCATAAATGTTACGACGTTCATAAGGAATAGGCTGCGTAGTGACACTTTGTCCGTCAATCACAAGCCAAAAGGCCTGTTCTTCATAGCTTGCCTGAATCTCAATTGTCTGCCACTCGCCGAATTTTAAACAGCCGCTTGCTATCATGGTACTGCGTTGCTCTTCACCAATAATCGGGTTTACACATTGGTTATACTCAATTACATTTGAGCGATAGTAGAATCTCAAATTAAACATCTGCTGATAGGTCGCCGTATCTTCCCGCAAAACACCATTAGCCTGCTCCCACTGAGCCACCGCTCTTAAATCAATTACAGCCGTATCTTGCTCGGCACGCAGCTTCATAGAAAGGATGAAGTTCCGCTTTTGAGTAAGCGTTTTGTTCATATCGCGATATACGTATTGAGTGGCGGCGCTTTCAGCAGCGGACTTTGCAATTTTAAGTACAGTATTGTCGCTTGCTGCATTTTCTTTTTCTATCGACATAGCGGTGCTGTTGCCCGGTGCCCAACGTGTCCATCCATTGTAGTTGACAGCTTGTGTTCCGGCAGGCGCATCAAAGCCATCATAGAACACCACCGTGCTGCGCTTCACCGTTACATTGAATGTTTTTGTTGCATTTTCTCCGTCGTTTGAAGCAGTTGCCGTTAAGGTCACTGCTTTATCAGCAGCACCAGCTTGGATTATGTTGTTATCAATCACTCCGAGCTTATCTGCCGACCAAGAAATTGCACTACCGTTAGCAGTGCCAGCTGTAGGAAGCTCATATCCGCCTAAAATAACAGCCGGAATCGCGATTGCATCCAAATCAGCCTGCGCTTCCGTCGATGATGCACCCGCCACCATAGGCATGAGTGTCAGCAGCATTAAAACTGCTAAGATGGTTGACATAAATTTAATCCTTTTCATTGTTTTCCTCCATTCTTTTTTTTAAAATTTACTCTTATTGAGCATTTTTTCGTGAAGTGTTCATAAACACCTGCAGTGTAAATCCATTACCGACATTCCTAAAACTTTTATTCTTTAATAGCGCCTATCATAACTCCTTTTTCAAAGAACTTTTGCAAAAACGGATAGACGCAAATAATAGGAAGTGCAGAAACCATAATCGTTGCATACTTAATACTTTCGCGGAAAAAGGCATTATCACCTGCACTTACATCACTCATAAAATCATCAGCTGTATTGGCAAGCAAAATGTCACGCAAAACAAGCTGCAACGGAAATTTTTGAGAATTCCGCAAGTAAATCATAGCCGCGAACCACGAGTTCCAATGCGCCACTGCATAATAAAGAATCAAAACCGAAATAGTGGGCATACAAACCGGAAGAGCAATACGAAACAATATAACCAAATCATTGGCTCCGTCAAGCTTTGCCGCTTCTTCTAACGAATCCGGTACGCTTAAAAAGGCTGTACGCATAATAATCAGGTTTGCTGTGCTCAGAGCATAGGGCACAATTAATGCCCAGAGCGTGTCATCCAAATGCAGGTTTTTCACAACAAAATATGTTGGTATTAAGCCGCCGTTAAAAAACATCGTAAAGGTGATTAAAAGCATTATCTTGTTTTTCCAATATAAATCCTTTCGACTTAGTGCATAACCACCTAAGCATGTCATCAGCATGTTAATGCCAACACCGCCAATGACAACAAGGAAAGTGTTTACAAAGCCCCGAAGAATCTTCGGTGACGACAGAACCTCCTGATAAGCCTTCACGTTAAAGCCGATAGGATTTAACAACAAACCCGTATGAACTGCTAATTGATTTGCATTGCTGACCGATGCGCAGATAACATACCAAAAAGGATACAGCGTTATAACAAGCAACAAAACAATCACAAAAACATTGATTACCTGAAATATCCATTCGCCTATACTTTTTTTAATTTTCAATGTGATCGCCTCCTACCATAACGAATTACCGCTTAACATTCTCGACAGCCTGTTGGAACAAACAAGCAAGGTAAAGTTTATAACAGAATTGAATAAACCGACCGCCGTCGAGTAACTGTAATTGGTTTCCTGAATACCTTTTCGGTAAACATATGTTGAAATGACATCTGCTGTTTTATAAATCGTCGGATGGTATAATAGAAGAATTTTTTCCGAGCTGACAGACATAACCGAGCCGATTTCCAAAATAAGCATAATCATAACCGTAGGGAGTATGCCCGGCAGTGTTATGCTTAAAACCTGCCTGCACTTACCTGCACCATCAATTTTTGCCGCTTCATAAAGCTGCTGATCAATCCCCGACAGTGCGGCAATGTAAATAATTGCCGACCATCCGAGTTCTTGCCAAAGATTCGAGATAATATAAATCGGGACGAATAAATCCGGGTCATTTAAAAGTGTTTTCCGTTCACCGCCAAACATAACAATAATATCGTTTATCAAGCCATTATCGTTTGTAAAGGATTTTACCATACCGCAGATAACAACCACCGAAATAAAGTGCGGCAGATAAGTGACCGTTTGAACAACTCGTGTAAACTTTTTCGACCACAGTTCATTCAGCAGCAATGCCAAAAGAATCGGAGCGGGAAAGCCGAAAAGTATACTCGTAAAACTGATTTTTATCGTATTTGAAAAAATTCTGCCAAAATAAACACTTCCGAAAAAGTCTTTAAACTGCCTGAACCCCACCCACGGACTGCCCCAAATGCCTAGTCCGGGCGAAAAGTTTTTAAAGGCAATGATAGCTCCATACATCGGCGTATAATGAAAAACAATATAATACGCCAAAACCGGGAGCAGCATTCCGTAAATCCATCTGTTTTTTACAAAATCATGCCGCAAAAGGGAAAAATATGTACCCTTCTTTTCTTTTTCATGAA
>ERZ780075.728-NODE-728-length-13992-cov-3.885700_pt1 | contig 13992 bp, 14 predicted proteins | sample MGYA00511839_ERZ780075 | MGnify/ENA primary metagenome ERZ780075 (study PRJEB29588, sample SAMEA2155953) | human gut metagenome | biome: human gut; feature: human-associated habitat; material: faeces | place: Denmark | collected 2008/2010 ...
TAAGTGTATAATAGTGTATAGTTAATGTCAATATTTTTTTCAAAAAAATAACAAATTATTACATATTTTGCATCTATTCTTCAAAATATTCTATCTTGCTTACGGAGACTTCGTATGCTGTACGTCTTTCGCACTCATCTTCGCTTATTTTCTTGACATATTCCCTGCTCTGGATTCTTCCGTATATCTGAATATGGCTGCCAACTTCAAATCCTGCCGCAAACCTGGCGTTACGCCCCCATGCGATACATGGGATGTAATCTGACTTACCGTATGGTCTGTTTACGGCAATAAGAACATCTGCTATCTCTCTTCCCAACGGAGTTCTTCTGTAGATGGCAGGCTTACAGATGTATCCGTCTAAGAAAATCTGATTGGTACTGTTCTCCTCCTCATAATTATCATACAATTGGAGTTCTCTTACAAAAATCGAAAGCATTAATCTGTTCTTGTTCTCTTCATGTCTGTTATAAGACCTGAACTGTCCCGATGCTTCGATTATAACACCTCTCAAATCCTCCGTTACGTCCACAAGTCTTTCAGAAATCATAAGTGGAATAATATCAACGCTGTCTGATAAACGGTTCACGGATATGTTCAATGTGTAAAATCCTTCACCATATACCTCATGGCTGAATTCAAATTCTGAAACCACCTCTCCTACTATTGTTACTCTGTTGTTTTCAATAACCTTATCGGTCATAATCGTGTATCTCCCTTCTATTTTTGCTGTCCGGATTATATCCGGGGGTCACTTGATAATTTTATCAATAATATATATATGCGGCAATGACATATTTTATTACAAAAAACTTGTCAAAAAATAAAAATATGATAAAATATTATGGTTATAGTATAGAAATAAATCAAAAATGGAGGCGTTTTATGATTACAAAACGTGAAGATGTTCGTAACATTGCTATTATTGCCCATGTAGACCACGGCAAAACAACACTTGTTGACGAACTTTTAAAACAGAGCGGAACATTCCGTGAGAACCAGGAAGTAGCCGAACGTGTTATGGATTCCAATGACATCGAACGTGAAAGAGGAATCACAATTCTTTCAAAAAATACTGCTGTTTATTATAAAGACACAAAAATCAACATAATTGACACACCCGGTCATGCTGACTTCGGTGGTGAGGTTGAACGTGTACTCAAAATGGTAAACGGTGTTATTCTCGTTGTTGATGCGTATGAAGGTGTTATGCCTCAGACAAAGTTTGTACTTCATAAAGCACTTGACCTAGACCTTGACCTCATTGTATGTGTTAATAAAATTGACAGACCTGAAGCCCGTCCTGATGAGGTTGTTGATGAAGTTCTTGAACTTTTACTTGACCTTGATGCCAATGACAAACAGTTGGAATGTCCTTTTATTTTTGCATCTGCAAGGGAAGGTTTTGCAAAATATAAACTGGAAGATGAATCTGATAATATGATTCCTTTATTTGAAACAATTATTAATCATATACCTGCTCCTGAAGGAGATGCGGAAGCTCCTTTACAGCTTCTTATCAGTACAATTGATTACAACGAATATGTAGGACGAATCGGTGTAGGTAAAATTGATAACGGTACAATTAAAGTTAATCAGGAGGTTCTTCTTGTTAATCATCATGATGAAAGCAAACATCAGCGTGTTAAGGTAACGAAGCTTTATGAGTTTAACGGTCTTAACAAAGTTGAAGTTAATGAAGCCAAAATGGGCTCAATCGTTGCTGTTTCCGGAATCACCGATTTACACATCGGAGATACTCTCTGTAATGTTGACAGCCCTGCTCCAATTCCTTTCCAGAAGATTTCCGAGCCTACAATCGCCATGAATTTTATGGTAAACGACTCTCCTCTTGCCGGTCAGGAAGGTAAATTTGTTACATCAAGACACTTAAGAGACCGTCTTTTCAGGGAACTTAATACAGATGTTTCATTAAGAGTAGAAGAAACAGACGATATGAACTGCTTTAAGGTATCAGGCCGTGGCGAGCTTCATCTTTCAGTTCTTATTGAAAATATGCGTCGTGAAGGATATGAATTCGCTGTAAGCAAAGCAGAAGTCCTTTATCATTATGATGAACGCGGACATAAACTTGAACCAATGGAAACAGCCTTCGTAGATGTTCCTGATGATTGTTCAGGAACGGTAATCCAGAAACTGAGCATGAGAAAAGGTGAGCTCAATGGTATGACACCACTTAACGCAGGAACAACAAGACTTGAGTTCTCTATTCCTTCAAGAGGATTAATCGGTTATACCAATGAATTCCTTACAGATACCAAGGGAAGCGGTGTTATCAATACTACTTTTGATGACTACGGTCTATACAAGGGAGATATTTCTTATCGTAAACAGGGTTCACTTATTGCCTTTGAAAACGGTGAAGCTATTACTTACGGACTGTTTAATGCTCAGGAAAGAGGTACCCTGTTTATCGGGCCGGGTGAAAAGGTATATGCAGGTATGATTGTTGGTCAGACAGGCAGAGCTGAAGATATTGAAGTAAACGTATGTAAGACAAAACATCTTACCAACACACGTTCGTCAAGTGCCGATGATGCTTTAAGACTTGTTCCACCTAAGATTTTAAGCCTTGAACAGTCTCTTGAATTCATTGATACCGATGAATTACTTGAAGTAACACCTAAGAGTCTCAGAATCCGTAAGAAGATTCTTGATTCGACATTAAGATACAGATCAAAGAAAAATTAATAATGATAATTTAAAGGCCGTCGGTTTTTAACGTAACCGACGGTCTTTTATTATTTTCTGCATAATATAAGACGGACAGTGTATTTCACACTGTCCGTTCATAATATCATTATTTAAAATCCGAAATTACATACCCATCTGAGCTGCAACTTCTGCTGCGAAGTCTTCGTTCTTCTTTTCCATACCTTCGCCAACTTCGTAACGAACAATCTTTGTAATCTTGATTGCCGGATTAACACTTGCAAGATATGCTTTAACAGTCTGCTTTCCGTCCTCAGCTTTAACATATGTCTGATCAAGGAGACAGATTTCTTTAAGCTGCTTAGAGATACGTCCATCAACTAGTCCTGCAAAAATCTTATTAGCAACAATATTTTCCTTATCATCTAATGCCAACTGACCTAACTGGGCAACTGCTTCTTTAGATACGAAATTCCATACATAGTTCATGTTGCTCTTCTTTTCCTCAAAGATAGCAATATCTTCATCACTCCATACTTTATCATTGATAGCCTTGTCAATAAGTGCATTCATGATAGGCTTTGGAAGTGTTGTAGCTTCATTTAATGCGCTGTCAATTGTAATTTCTTTAATCTTGGCAAGTTCATCTGCTGAGATCTCATCTCTGCTGATGTACTGTGGATTCATAGCTGCAACCTGCATAGCTATGTTAGTAAGAGCTTCTTTAGCTGCATCTGATGAGTCTCCGTCTGCTGCTACAAGAACACCGATTCTTCCGCCACCGTGGATGTATGAAGCAACAGCGTCTGCTGTAACTTTTTCAAATCTTCTGATTGAAAGCTTCTCACCGATTGTAAGAGTCTTTTCCTGAAGCTGTGACTGCATACCAAGAATTGAAACAACATCTTCTCCGTCTCCGGCCTTGTCAACTGATGCTGTAAGAGCCTTATCGGCAACTTCCTGTACGAATTCATGGAATGTTGCATTCTTAGCAACGAAGTCTGTCTCAGAATTTACTTCAACTACTACTGCTGTATTTCCGTTAGAAGCAACTCTTGTGATACCTTCTGCTGCAATTCTGCTTGCTTTCTTCTCAACTTTGGCCATACCTGACTTCTTTAATACTTCAACTGCTGCATCCATATCACCGTCAGTCTCGCCAAGAGCTTTCTTGCAGTCCATCATTCCGGCGCCTGTTAATTCTCTTAATTCTTTTACCATTGCTGCTGTAATTGCCATTGTAATATTCTCCTTCCAGATAATCGTTATTGTCTTAAATTATGCTTCTGTTTCTTCTGTTGCTTCAACAGCTTCGTCTTCTGCAACATCAGCATATTCTTCTGCTGTCTCACCCTGGTTAGCGGCGATAACGGCATCTGCCATCTTAGAAACGATTAACTTAACGGCTCTGATAGCATCATCATTACCAGGAATTACATAATCGATTTCTTCAGGATCACAGTTAGTATCTACAATACCGATAAGAGGAATTCCAAGGATATGTGCTTCCTGTACACAAATAGCTTCCTTCTTAGGGTCTACGATAAAGATAGCATCAGGAATTCTCTTCATGTTCTTGATACCGCCAAGGTTCTTCTCAAGCTTCTCCTGCTGTTTCTTAAGCTGGATAACTTCTTTCTTAGGAAGAACATCGAACGTTCCGTCAGCTTCCATAGCTTCGATTTCTTTTAATCTGTTAATTCTGCTCTGAATTGTCTTGAAGTTAGTGAGCATACCACCTAACCATCTCTCGTTTACATAGTACATTCCGCAACGTTCAGCTTCTGTCTTAACTGCTTCCTGTGCCTGTTTCTTAGTTCCGACAAAGAGGATGCTTCCGCCCTGTGCTGCAACATCATAAATTGCATTGTAAGCTTCATCTACTTTACCTACAGACTTCTGTAAGTCAATGATATAAATACCATTTCTCTCTGTGTAGATGTACTCTGCCATCTTAGGGTTCCATCTTCTTGTCTGATGTCCAAAGTGAACACCTGCTTCAAGTAACTGTTTCATTGAAATAACGCTCATTTTAATACCTCCATGGTTATAATCTTCCGTGGGTCTTAGCTTCTCTACAACCTGTAAGCGTAAGTCAGGCACCATGTAGAAATCAACCCGCGTGTATAATTTAATATGTGTTTTCACACACTTGAACAGAATATCATAAAACAAGAAAAAAGGCAAGCACTTTTCTGCTTACCTTTTGCTTATTTTATGTTATCTTGAAACAAGAATTTCTGCTATTTCGTTATAACCCATTTCTGAATTAAAGCTATGGGTTCCTGTCTGCAGCCTCTCTGCATAACCATTGCTTGTAAGATATTCATTAAATTCACGCCAGTTCTTTACTATTCCCGCTTCTTCCAGTTTCTGTGACACAGCCTCCGAATACATTCCGGAAGTCACAGTAATCGTTGCCGTATGAATCACAATCCCAGATGTCTGTGGTTCTGCCGGCACAGGTGTTGTTGTCTCCGGCTCCGTAGGTACAGGTGTTGTAGGTTCCGGTGTTGTAGTCTCCGGTTCCGCAGGCTTAACTGCCGTGGTCTCCTGTTCCGCAGGTGACGGACTTGTAGGTTCCGGTGTCGTGGTCTCCGGCTCCGTAGGAGGAAAAAGCGACTCATCCTCTTTCATTACCATTCCAAGCTTAGCCGCACGCTTTATTATATCTTCGTCAGACATCTTATTGCCAAGATGATTGGCTATAGTAAGTATAACTGCCGTTACAACGATTCCTACGCCAAGGCCTCTCAAATAATACTTAAGTTTCATATGCTATTTACCACCTTTAAATAAGTCAATAACAAGTTTTACTTCCCCAATACCAAGCCCAAGTTCTTTAGCTATTTCAACATTGGACTTTCCTTCTTTGCTTAACTGAAGTATTTTCTCATTATTATTACCCGTTTCAAAAGCTTTAGGGTCCCTGTTATCTTCCCTTAAGGTTTCTTTTTTAACTGTTTCTTTCATTCTCTTTGCCGCAGTTCTGCCTGTAGAAGTGCGTTTCTTAGGTTTTTTTTCTACTGCTTCCAAATCTGCGGATACATCATCGGATACAGCTTCGACAACTGCATCAAGCTGGTTTAGTATATCTTTTTTTCTGGTGTCAACATCTTTCTGTTCTTCTCTTAGCAATTCTTCACTTGCCATAAAACCGCCGGTGTCTTCACTCATATCCTTTATAGAATCAATAACGGTCTGTTTCTTTGGAACGGTCTTGCTTTTCTCAATCTCCTTTTTCGTGACGTTCATATCCCTGACGGTGTTATTGATTTCTTTTTTCTTTTCATTAAGCATATCATAAAGAAACATAACTTCGTTATGGTTTCTGTTTATTTCCTGGAGAATGGTATCTGAATATTCATTCATTTCAAGCATTTTCTGGTTAGAAAGCTTATCAAGGGAAATTTCTGTCTGTTCCTTGACATTCTCTATCTGCTCGTCAAGAATGTCCGTTATCTGTTTTTTTATGTCCTCTTTCTGCTTATCGGTAAATGTAACATCCTTAACATTATGCATTGTATCTCCGTCTGATTTTGACGAGAAAACAAAACTTGCCACAATCACGATTAGTCCTATTGTTAATAATGCAATCTCTAAACCTGTCATTTCCACACTGCTCCCTATATTCTTATATCAAACCCGGTCACTTTCTTGACGGTTACTTTACCATCACCGGAAGTCTTTTTTCTTTTGTCCTGCTGATGTTCGTAATGACCTTTTCCTTCTCTTCTGGCATCATATCCGGTATTCATCATAGTATCCTCGTTCTTATTAATCTGTGAGGATTTAACCATAACTTTCTTATCTTCCATGTGACCCATTGTCTGCTGTTCAACAACCGGTCTGCTGTCATCACGTTCCTGCATCTGTGTCCTGTTAATAATACCATTTAATTCTATAGGTCTCATAATATCAACTCTTTTCTTCAGACATTAATTATTAACTCTGGTTATATCCATACCTTTTATTACATATCTGCAAAAATCATTTTTTTCTCTTATGAACATTACCTGTTCGCCGAATTCCAGTCTCACGCCCGGATAAATTGAACCATTGACTATGATTTTAGCATCTTTATCTTCACACAATTTTGATGACAAGTCAAGATATGACTCTTTACATTCTGCCTGCTGTTTTTCAAGAATATCAAGGTTTTCCAAAGACTTTTTCAGATATTCCAATTTTACGGAATCAAGTTTGCCCTCTTTTTCAAGCTTCTGTTTTAAAAGAGTAACCACCTGTGTAAGTTTTGAAATATCATTGGCATTAGATGCTATCTTTGTCTTTAACTCATTAATCTTTGTCACAGCCTCAGGATTGTTTCCTACTGCAAGCACCGTCACAGTCTCCATTGTAGAACCAATATTCCTGGCTGAAATTACCGATGAAGCCCTTACGTTACCACCGATTATATAGCCGTTTCGCCCATGTACGTCAATCATTCCTTCGGCAACTACTTTGCTGTGCAGGATAGCGTCGGCTTCAAGATTATTGCCCGCTATAACGGTTGCATTTTCTATGAAGGTTGCAATGACATCTCCTCCCGCGGTAATCCTGACTTTATTCAGTCCTGCTATGCCACGCTCTAATATAACATCTTTGCCTGCAGTAATTATCGCACCTTCTACTGCTCCGCTGACACTGATATTTCCTGTTGCTTTTACGGAAAATCCTGCTCTTACACAGCCGAGAATCTTAACATTGCCATTGTATTCAATATCACCTGTGGATGTATCTACATCTGTCTGAATTATATATTCATCGGATACAAAGATTTTGTCTCCTTCAAGGGAAACATGTCCCGTTACCTTTGATATTAGTCTTAGTCCGTCCTCCGACACCTCAAGATTTCTGCCGTATTTAAAAGATTTTCTGGCCACCGGCTTAGGCTTTATGACTGCACCTGCAATATTTATACCGTCTTTTCCCGTATCTTCAGGTATAATCTCAGCAACTACATCACCTTCTTTAATATGATTTATCATATCAAGATGATGAAAATCCACCGTACCGTTCTCATTAATGGTAGGTTTTGCTTTTATCTCTGTATTAAAATTATATACTAGTCTGGCATCTTTTCCTTCCACCGGCATCTGTGCCTCGGCAATTACAAACTGTTCAAAATATCTTTTGCATTTTACAATGGCTGCTATTACATTTTCCTTTATTCCATATACTATGCCCATATTTTTCAAATCGGAAAGAATCTCATCAACCGTTATAGGTTCTGCGCCTTCCATAGGCGGATACATAATCATGGTAAGCTTCATATGGGCGGAATCCGAATAATCGCACCAGCCGGAATAAGGAATGACGTCAGCTCCTGAAATCTTAACCTTGCTGTCCTTATTTTCCCTTGCCTCGTTCATTGCGGCGTTAAGCTCTGCAACTGTTCCATAATCAATACCTTTTTTTTCAAGGTAAGACATATATTCTTCAAGGCTTACGTCTTTTCCGTTATCTTCTTTCGGAGAATAAGTTATATACAATCCGTCATCTTTTCCGATTACTTTATAATAGCCTTTCCTATCCATACAAAAACTCCTGTTTTTTTACATTTCATCAAATATATTCATATAGTTACCAAGTGATTTTTTAAGTTTTACCAATGCTTTTGTATGAAGCTGGGAAACTCTTGATTCTGATACTTCCATAACATTACTTATCTCTTTTAATGTCATTTCCTCATAATAATACAAGGTCACTACCATTTTTTCTTTCTCCGTAAGATGTGAAAGAGCTTCGGAAATCTTTACTGCAAGTTCCTCCTTCTCAACAACCCTCTCCGGCTGTTCAAAGTGGGAATTGCCTGCGGTTTCCATACTTAACTCGCTGCCCTGCTCCACAAATTCGTCAAGTGATACGAGATTACTGACTTTAGTCTGACCCTGCCAGTTATTTAATTCATCTACTGACAAATCAAGTGCCGCAGCAAGCTCTTCATCAGTAGCATTTTTTCCATTTTCAGTTTCAAGTCTGGTACGCGCAGAATCTATTTTTTTCTGTTTTTCACGTACAGACCTTGGAATCCAGTCCATTTTTCTTATCTGGTCGAGAATTTCTCCTCTAATTCTGAGACTTGCATAGGTCTCAAATTTAACGTTTTTTCCATAATCAAATTTATCTATGGCATCTATAAGACCGAATATTCCGTAGCTTACGAGATCCTCATATTCTACATTATAGCCTAAATACATACTAAGTCTTCCGGCAACCAGCTTTACTAAAGGTGCATATTCAATTATTATCTGTTCTCTCAGTTCCGGTGTCCTGTTTTTTGAATAAGACATCCAGAGCTTTTCTTTTCCACGTTCGTCCATTGAATCTCCTTCAGCTGATACCTTTATTCCTATTTAGCTTCCTTATCTTCCTTATCTTCCTTATCCGTTTCTTCCGGCTCCACATTTTCCGCAGCTGTTTCATTGTTATCTTCTTCTATATCTGTTTCCTTAGTTGCCATGGCAATAAGAACAACACGGAATAATGAACCTATTATGTAGAATCCAAGTAAAAAAGATAATACAACTATCAATGAGGTAAGTGTTCTTTTTCTGTTAATTATCATTACAATACTGATTATAAGACCTGCTGACAACGAAATAATCGCCGGCAGATATCTTAACTGTTCTTTATTTTTTTTCATAACCAACAATCCTCCGATATCAGATTACTTTTATTTCTTTGCCAACCGATTTAATAACCAGCCGTCCGTCCTCGGCATAAAACTCTATAGTACGACCGTAATTAAGGCCTACATCTTCTGCAATTATATCTATGCCCAGTTCTTTAAAATTCAGTCTTGCACTTTCTATATTGTTGTCACCCACGTTAAGTCCGGACAGTCTTGAAGTTGAGGAAATGGCGAACATCTTCGCCCCTCCCGCTATCTTTGCTACCATGCGTGATTTCTTTGCACCAAGTTTTTCCATCTGTTTTACCGTCTCAGCAATTCCGGTATCACCAAATTTTGCAATATTTTCGTTGTTTTTAAAACGTGTGCTGTCGGGAAGCATATAATGAACAAGTCCCGCTATCTTCGCCACCGGATCATATATACATGCACCGATACATGAACCTAATCCCAAGGTTGTCAGTGCTTCCGGAGTCTTGCACACATTCAGATCTGCCATACCAACTTTTATCATAATTCAAACCCTGCTCTATAACCCTAAGGAAGTTAAGATTTTTTCGTATGACTCCAGTTCCGGAATCATTACAAAATAACCGTTTCCAAGGACTTCTTCCCCAAACTGTGTCTCAATAAGGAGAACCTTATCTCCGATTTTACCGTATTCTATTGCGGGAAGGCTTAATAACGCCCCTGCCATATCAATGGATGTATATGGAATGGACGCTGTTATTGTCAAACCCGTAAGAGCCGATAATGCCGAAAGGTAAGAGCCTGCAATAATATTACCCACTTCGCTTAATGCCGACATTTCCATTTCTGAAAAATTGCATTGCGTATTATCAGGTGTTCCCATTATCGTATTAACTATATTATGTGCAGCGCTTTCAGGCAGAAGGAACATCATCATTCCATTTACATCGCCTTCAAGGCCCAGAAGTATTCCTGCAAGTATAGTTTCCTCCGAGCCGAACACATCTGTTATTCTGTCAAAAGGAACGAGATTGACTTTGGGAACTCCCATATCTATTTTCTGGTTAAGCATACAGGCAAGTGCCGTTGTGGCATTGCCTGCGCCTATATTACCTATTTCTTTAAGTACGTCATACTGAGAATCATCAAGTGCATCAAGCCTGATTTTTGACATAAAGTTCCTCCTATGCCTGTTCTCTGTCTATTACAACTGAATGAAGTCCGAGAATTGATATAAGTTCATCATCATGCTTTCCTACAGCTTTAATAAACATCTGTCCGTTGTTCTCTGTCACAATGTTGTTTTTCTCTATATCTGTTTCTTCAAGAGCAACAACATCCCTTACCATATCCACCTTGATTCCCACAAGGTTCTGGTCAAGTTTAAGTATAATTATCCTTGTTGCGCTGTCATCAGGGACTTCTTCCACTCCGAATCTTTTTCTGAGACTCATAACAGGGACAATCTCACCACGGAGATTAATTACGCCGATAAAATAATCCTGACTCTTTGGAACTCTTGTTATCTGCTGTATCTTAACGATACTGTCAACATTCATTATATCTATTCCAAAGAATTCATTATTAATTCTGATTACGATATATTGTTTTATTTCGCTTTTGTTTGCGACATTATTGCGTACTGCTAATTCTTCCATATCATGACCTCCTAGATTATTGCATTGGCATCAATAATAAGTGCTACTTCACCGTCACCAAGGATGGTTGCCCCACTTATCATCTTATTGATATTAATATATTTTCCAAGAGACTTAATAACAATTTCCATCTGCCCTACAAGGGAATCAACAACAAGGCCTGCCTGTTTGTCTCCCTTTTTGATTACAACCACTATAAGGCTTTCGTCAGGCTCCGTTCTGTCAGGTACATCTAAAAGTTCTCCAAGTCTTATAATAGGGATTATGTTTCCTCTTAAATTAATAACTTCCTTGCCCTGTACATATTTGATATCAGATAAAGGAATATCTTCTATTGTCTGGATAGAACCAAGTGCAATGGCATATTGCTCATTTCCGAGCTTGACCATAAGTGCCTGTATAATTGCAAGCGTAAGAGGAAGTCTGATTGTAAACGTACTTCCTTCCCCGAGAACGGATTTACATTCAACAACACCGCCAAGGGATTCTATTTTAGATTTAACAACGTCAAGGCCTACACCTCTTCCGGATACATCTGTTATTTTCTCCGATGTTGAGAAACTTGGCAGGAAAAGTAAATCAATAACTTCCTTATCAGACATAACTTCTGCCTGCTCAGGTGTGATTGTTCCCCTTTCAATAGCTTTACTTTTAACTTTTTCTATATCAATACCGTTACCGTCATCACCGACTTCAATAACAACATTGTTACCATCCTGGAACGCATTAAGGAAAATAGTGCCTATCTCGTCCTTTCCTCTTTCGCGTCTTACTTCAGCAGATTCAAGACCATGGTCGGCAGAATTTCTGAGAAGGTGCATAAGAGGATCACCGATTTCATCAATAACGGTTCTGTCAAGCTCTGTCTCTTCACCTGTCATGTAAAGTTCCATTTTCTTGTCAAGTTTTTTACTGAGATCTCTTATCATTCGTGGAAATCTGTTTACAACTGTCTCAATAGGAACCATTCGTACATTCATAACAGATTCATGAAGGTTGGTTGTTACTCTTTCAAGATATTCTATCTGTTCATTAACACTCTGGTTCTCTTCCGTATTAGAAGTTGCCGCAGCAGATACCAGACCATTCTTGGCAATAATAAGTTCGCTGACAAGGTTCATCAGCACATCAAGCTTATCAATATCCACTCTGACTGAACGGTTAACAACCGGTTTACCCTTAGCAGGCTGTGGATTGGCTGGTTTGCCGGCCTTTGGAACTGTTGCCGGCTTTGCTCATTCTGTCTTTTCTGTCTCTTCCGGCTTTTCTTCTTTCTTTTCATCTAATTTAATGATGCTTCCTTCAGCATCTTTGATTTCAGATACATTCCTAACTGTGGCAAGAACCTTATCAAGTGATTCGCCTGTTATAACAAATATATCAAAATCAAGATCGAATTTCTCATCTTCTATATCCTGTGCCGAAGGAATCGATTTAATAATCTCACCTAATTCTTCCACAGACTTGAATACCAGAAATGCTCTGGCTGCTTTAAGAATACAGCTCGGATCAATCTTTACATGGACACCGTATACATTAAGATTCTTTGTGCCGGCTTCCATTATTGCATGCTGTTCAAAATCAGCAAACGTTACTTTTGAAAAGTCCGTAACTACCCCATCTGCTGTCTGTGGTGCAGCCTGTGCAGCCTGTGGTGCAGCCTGCTCAGCCACTCCACTGCCTCCGTTAAGGTAGTCATTAAGGAGCTTTATAATTGCTGCATTGTCATCTGTTCCTTCGTCCTGTGTATTAATAATATTATCAAGATATGCCTCAAGTGCATCAAGACACTGGAAAAGTATATCTACGAGATCAGATGTTACTTTTAATTTGTCATTTCTTATTTCCGAGAATACATTTTCCATATCATGTGTCAGGGTCTGCATTCTCTTGTAACCCATTGTACCTGCCATACCTTTTAATGAATGGGCAGATCTGAAAATTTCATTAATGGTATCCTTGTTCTCCGGTTCATTCTCCAAAACAAGAATATTGTCATTAAGACTTTGTAAATGTTCTTTTGTCTCCTCTACGAAGATCTCTAAGTACTGGCTAACGTCCATCTAACGCACCCCCACCTTTTTATTAATGCTTTCTGCTATTTTTGATAAGGATTTTACCTCATCAGACATACCTGCTTCATATATGCTTCTAGGCATGCCGTAAACTACGCAGGACTTTTCATCCTGACTGATTACATAAGTATTTTTGCCTGATTTCTTAAGTGCTTCTATGCCTTTCGTTCCGTCTGCGCCCATTCCGGTAAGAACAACACATACAATCTCGTCAAAGGCCGAGTCTGTAAGTGATTCGTACATAACGTTGGCACATGGCTTCAGACCATCTATGGATGGCCCATCATAGAATCTTATAACATGGCTGCCATGCTCATACCGCACTCTAATGTGCATTCCTCCCGGAGCTATGTAAACGCATCCTTTTTCAAGAACATCTCCGTCTGAGGCTTCCTTAACGTTAACCTTACTTAACATATTAAGGCGTCTAGCCAAGGAAAGTGTGAAACCCTTTGGCATGTGCTGAACTAAAACAACCGGTGCATCCAGTCTCTCGTCAAGAAACGGTATAACCTGCTGCAGTGATTTAGGTCCTCCGGTTGAACATGCAATAGCAACTATCCTGGTATGGTTCTTTGAATTACTGCTTCTTATAATCCCGGCAGGCTGTGCTTCCACATGGTTCTTAGCCGGAATAATAACCGGAGCACTGTTCTTCTTATGAGGAATAAGATTCTTCTTATTAAGATAACGACTTGTAACAACATCAATCAACTTCAATAATTTTGTCTTAAATCCTTCGCCCTTAACTTCATAAAAGTTCTCAGGCTTCTTAAGGAAGTCAACTGCTCCGAGTTCCAATGCCCTGATAGTCTCCGCAGCACTCTCTCTGGCAACGGTACTTACAACTACAACTGTCTCATTCATCCTGTTCTTTTGAAGCATCTCCAAAAGTTCCAGCCCATTCATCTTAGGCATGTTGATATCAAGAATCACAAGGTCATAATATCCGGGCTTCGATACAAGTTTATCAAATCCC
>ERZ780075.731-NODE-731-length-13918-cov-3.661545_pt1 | contig 13918 bp, 13 predicted proteins | sample MGYA00511839_ERZ780075 | MGnify/ENA primary metagenome ERZ780075 (study PRJEB29588, sample SAMEA2155953) | human gut metagenome | biome: human gut; feature: human-associated habitat; material: faeces | place: Denmark | collected 2008/2010 ...
CTTTACATCTTTTTCAAATTCTTTCCACCATTCATTTGCAGGAATTCCAGGGGTTCTTTTTAGATTTTGAACTATGTAACGTTGCATTTCATCAGCACAATGCTTATCTATAGAGAAACCATTTTTATAACTCTTGTTATCTATAATCGCACCATCTTGTTCATAACTGATAATTACATCAGGCCTATTTGAATCTCCTAACCTGCGACCTTTAAAATTAAGTTCTTTAGTAAATAAATTTGCTGTTTCAATTTCAAAAGATCTTGCATCTGCCCCTTTTAAAGAGCCGTTTTTATCACTAAAAGCATAATCAACTAAAATTAAATATTTATGATCAATATATTTTAGATTTTGTGATAGTTCGTCTTTTAGTTTTATAATTTCATCAGCTTCAATATTTTCTTTAGGAATGATTAACCCATAAACAGTGTCTTCTAATTTGTATTTATCATCTTTTTTTATGATTGATAAGCCAATATTATTCAGACCTTTTATATCATCAACGATAATTTCTTCAGTAGCGTTGACGTTCATGGAAATTAAGAATTTTTGAATAGAACAAATTTTTTTTGGTGACTTGGATAAAGATTGGATAATACCTGCTCTTCTCTTTCGTAAGTATTCGGCACTCTCAGCTTTACTTGCCAACATTTGAAAAGAAACCCTTCTAGGCATTCTTGGATGTTTAGAATAGCCATTAGCCTTTTTGTAAGACTTAAGTCCTTCTAGTGTGATTTTATAACCGCTGCCAATGCTGATATTCTTATATTCTATACCGTAACAGGAAATGGATTTTACTGTTTTTTTGACTTTTTCTACCCAACCTAATTGCTGTAACCAACTAGCAATAGTTCTAGCATATTTATCAGAATCCCCCTCTAAATCTGATTTTACTTTTGATTTGGTCAAATGGGGAAATATAAAAAAGGGATTTACTCATTTTGCGAATGGTGACGTTGCTTTTGCTAAAATCACGCCATGTTTTCAAAACAGAAAGTCTGCAATTTTTCATGGCTTACCTAATGGAATCGGGGCAGGAACTACAGAATTAAAAGTGTTGAGACCCTATGGAAACACAATAGGTAGATGGTATCTGTTGTATTTCTTAGAGTCTCCTTACTTTATAGATGAAGCAACATTTAAAGGAACAGCTAATCAACAACGTATTGTTGTTGGTTACTTAGAGAACAAACTATTTCCTTTGCCACCTCGTAAACAACAACAACGCATTGTTGAAAAGATAGAGCAATTAATGCAGTTGCTCAAATAGTTTTTCTATTTGAGCAACAATGCGTTGCTGCTCTTTTAATGGAGGCAATGGTATCAACGCGCTATTCCCCCTTTTACTTCCTAATCTTGGCATCTTTATTCCATAAGAATCACTATTTGCATAATCTACAAAGAAAGGACTCATCAGATAAAACTGTGCATACTTATTGTAAATATAGCCAAAGTCAAAAGCAAGAATTTCAGTGGTGCAAGCACCATCTTCATCAGCTATGATTACTTTATTGAGATAAGGACGAAGCTTGCTATACAACACATTTCCTTTATAAAAAATATGCTTATCACTTTTAGACAACACGTCCTTCATCCTCTTTTTTTTTTTTTTCGTTACTCCCGTCTTCCTCCCCCCCCCGCCACTTCATTAATTGGTATGGCTTTCCGTGGTTGTAGTCTCCGTAGTACCGGCCGTTGTTTCTTCGGTCTCTTCCTTCTTTGTTACCTCAACCGTTACTGTCAATGTATTTTGATATTGAAAACCATCCAGCTCCTTTAATATCAATGGTGCAGTATAAGTGCCCTCATTAATCATATCTGTCACATCGATTTCCGGCATAATCTGACTGATCGTCAGGGCATCCAGATCCTGTTTCAGTCCGGCCACTGTCAGTTCAATCGCAGTTTCGTCTTCCGCTATCTTATAATTCAATCCATCCACTTTATTAATAAAACGAATGTCTGAACTCTTAATCGTAAACTTCTTCTCTATCAGCTTTTCAATATTTATCTTAATTGCAATATCCTGTGTCTGATCCGCAACCACAATCCCTGTTGGCAGATAATCCTCAATATCAACCGTTACTTCATAATTTGCATTCTTATCGGTCACATCGATATCACCAATATTAATCTCATTCACATTTCTCAGATCCGCAGCATCACCGGCTATCAATATGGTCGTCGGCTGATATTCAATATCACCTGAGATACTATATCCTTCTGCTACCGTTCCTACCGGAGTTACTTTAATCGGAACCTCTTTTGTCTTCTGGATAGATATATTCACTGCCACTGATGTCAGACTTAAAGACAGTTTTTCCGGATCCACTTTTTCTCCATCCGCATCCAGCAGCACCAGTTCTCCACTGGTCGTAATGCTGGTATTCAGCCCTTCCACATCAATCGCCACCTGAACTGTTTTTACATCCTTTACCAGACTGGCCGCACCGGATACCGTTACCATGTTCGGTGTCGCAGCTGTACTTACGACTGCATATCCTTCCTGGGTCTGTCCGCTTGTTACGACACTGATCGGAAGCTTCTTCTCTCCTCGTTCCTCAATAGCCACCTTCATCATACTGTCCACGATAGAAATTGCTACCTCTTTTCGCACGGCACTGCTTGTTGCATCTACTGCAATCTGTACCGAATTCGTAATCGAAAGCTCTGAAAGATCAGCAGAGGCTGTAAAATCTTCTGCTGTCAGTTTCTCCACAACAGAACGCCGTCCTTCCACTTTTACATCTACGGTCTTTCCCTGAACAATATCATACACCATATCCTGATCTGTAATCGCATTCTCATTCAATATTTCAACAGGAATTCCTGTTATTGTCTTTGTAACTGTATAATCTTCTATATTGGCCACCAGAAACCATACCAGAAATGCAAGCAGGACAGCCATTAATTTCAGACCCCAGTTTTTAAGAATTTTTTCCTTCATTCTTTTTACCCTTCCATAATCTGAACCTCTTTACATCCAATGACTTATTCTGTATATAAGACAATTTCTTTCTCAGATTGTCTGCATCCAACCCGCGGAACAGTTCTCCGCCCACTGCTACCGATACATCTCCTGTCTCTTCGGAAACAATAATTGTCATGCTGTCCGACACTTCACTGATCCCGATACCGGCACGATGTCTGGTTCCCAGCTCTTTATTAATCTCCAAGCTGTCAGAGAGTGGAAGATAGCAGGTTGCTGCTACGATACGATTATTACGCATGATCACCGCTCCGTCATGAAGTGGCGTATTATGTTCAAAAATATTTACAAGCAGCTGACTGGATACAACCGCATCAATCGGTATCCCGGTCCGCTCATAGTCTCCCAGAGCCACGTTCTGCTCTATTACGATCAGTGCTCCGGTCTTATTCTTCGACATCTCAAATGCAGCTTTGATCAGCTCATTCATTGTCTTGGTCGTAAACCGTTCCCGCCTCTCGCTGCTGCTACTGTCAAATAAGGTTGCAATAAAATTCTGCTTACCCAGCTGCTCCAGTGCCCGTCTTAATTCCGGCTGGAAAATAATAATGATCGCGATAATACCAACACTGATTGTATTTCTAAAAATCCAGAGGATTGTATTCAGGTCAAAAACAGCTGCAACCAGCCAGCATAATGCAAGCACAGCAATTCCCTTAAACAGGGTCCATGCACGCGACTTCTTAAACCATCCCATTACCTGATATAACACAATCGCAATGATAATGATTTCAATGATATCCGGCACATGAATCTGTGGAAAATATATGGTTTTAAAGAAATCTCCAAACGAGCTGAAAATATTTTCCATTGCAGCCATTTATATCTCCTTCCAATTCTATATCATGCTTCTATCTGTCTACGGAATTCATATCTCCTCTTAATCTGTCCGCCTCCGATCTGCGGATTGGCTGCGGATGCTCCGATACGGTCCGCCGGATCGGCTGTTCCGCTGTCCTTCTTGCTGCGGCCTGCTTTTCTGCCTCATTCCGTACAGTCTTGCTACTGATCTTCTGCACCTTTACATTCTGCTCAGATACCTTTACCTTCGGAACTGCCTTCACGTAATAGTAATATTCATCGTCTTCAAACTGCACAGTCTCCGTTCGGCTGTAATCCAGCACCCCCTTAAAGAATTGGGCAATCAGTGCAAGCACCGCTCCTCCGATACTTCCGAGGAAGATAACCAGAATATTCACATCCGCTTCCAATACAATACCGCCTACCAAAAACAGGATGATTCCAAGAATTGTACCGGTTCCGATTGCGATCAGCCATGAATACTCAAAAGACTGCCGGTAAATGATATACGTAGCGGCAATCACCAGTACAAATACCAGGATTGTCAAAAGCATTGCCTTGTCACTCAGCATCGCATTGAGTACATAGGAGAAGCCCTGAATGCTATTCTCTTCCGATGCTGTTGCCAGCAACGCCACCAATTCTTTTACATGCAGCGAAAAATAATAAAAGATCACGCCAAATATCATCGGAACAATACCAACCGGTCCTACAAAAATACTGATCACGATCGGAATCATATAATGCAGCTTCAGCATGTACAAAAGCGGAAGAATCATTATGATCCATCCGTGCTTCGGTGCAAACCGCACATAAAGCAGATACATGAGAATGAACATAACCAGATATACCGCTGCAATATCAATACCTACTGCATACATATGAAGCAGTCCGACCAGTCCTGCAACCAGTACCATAATCTGCATCGGCAAAAATGCACAGATCAAAGACAGAATAAATTTCACTGCCGGATTATTCATCTGCGTGGAATATCCCATTATATTGGTATATGACATCAGAACCAAAAACATTCCCACAAATTTCAGCACAGGAATGGCAATTTTCTCATATTTTGTCAAAAAATCTTTAACTGAATCCCTAATATTGATCAATGTTGTCATTATCTGTAGTCACACTCCTTCCGGCCCGCTTCTCTTTCATTTCTTTTTCTTCACGGTCATACATTTCTTTTAACCTCTTCAGATTGCGATTATACATAACCACATCCGGCTTTATCTTCTCATATTTGTTCGCATAAACGACCCAGGCCGCCAACATATAGATTACCAGGAATACCACATACAGAACTCCTACCTTTGCTGCCACGCCCAAAAAATCCAGGTCATTCAATTTCAACAGCAATTGCTCTGCATTCAGCATACAATAAGCAAATAACAATATCATAAATGCGATCGTTGAAGAAACCGCTGTCTTGAACATCTGGAAACGCACATAGTCTCTTTTATAATATTTGCTGATATTCAGCTGCTTCTTTCCTTTTGTATTTTCATATATTGCCAGTTTGGTCATGAGTTTTACTTTTTCTTCATTTACCATAGCCATCACCTACTTTATTCTGTCTAATTAGAATTGTTATAGAGTTGAAGATAGGCTTCAACGACTTTAATTGTACCACAAAAGAATCATCTTTTCCACTGTTTTTCACTTGACAATTACGGAGCGGGGTTCCCTGCTTCGGTGCCTTTTCCCCGGTTAACAATATAGATTCCAATGCACACCAGCAGTAAGGAAACAATTCCAAGCACGCCAAATGCCTGATCATTTTCCTTTAAAAGCAGGGCTGATAACAGCACACCGAATACCGGATTCATGAATCCGAATACCGCAACCCTTGAGATTGGATTATATTTTAACAGCATCCCCCACAGAGAATATGCGACTGCCGAAACAATGGCAAGATACACCAGTATCCCGACTGCTGCCGGTGAGATTCTCTGTAATCTGCCGCCCATCAGCAGTCCGAGCAGTGACAAAATCAGTCCGCCGGCGATGAACTGATAGCCGCTTAACATCACCGGATCATGTTTCGCTGAATACCGCTTCAGGAATACCGATGAAAATGCATATGCGACTGTAGATAAGAAGATGGCTCCCTCTCCGGAAAAGCTCATCCGGAAGTCCACACCGTTTAAGTTGATCAGAACCACTCCGGCAAATCCCACCAGACAGCCGAGTAGCTTCTGCGCATCCACTTTCTCCTGCCTGAAAATAAGACCGGCTACCAGAATTGCCACAAATACATTGACCGCCTCAATAATGGATGCTTTCACACCGCTGGTATGCGCCAATCCGATATAAAAGAACAGATATTGCAATACCGTCTGCAGCAGACTCAGCCACAGGATCTTCCCGCAGGCCTGTTTCTCCGGCAGAAGCAGCCGTCCCTGCAGCAGGCTTCCGATTCCGACCGCCAGAATCCCGGCAAGTATAAAACGGATACCCGCAAACAGAATCTGCGTTGCCATATCCGTTCCTGCTATTCCGAATAACTCATATCCGATTTTAATACACGGGAAAGCACTTCCCCATAAAAAACAGCAGAGCATGGCCCCCAGCCATACCACTATGGTCTTCTGCATCCATGTTTCATTGATCGTATGTTTTTTCATATCATTAATACTGCTGCACCCGGTTGAGGTACCGCTCCCATGTACAGGCGACTGATTCACAGCTTACAAACACCTGATAAGACGCTCCCACGGTATGATCCTCCGGATCCTCGAACTCGATTCCCAGTCTGTAGCCGCCTTCTATTTTCTCCATTTCAAAAAGATAAGCACCTTCACATCTTGCCGGGAAGTCTGCTGTTTCTTCCGAAGATAGCTCTTCATCCGGCACTTCCGAAACCAATACATCATTGGCATCATAATACCGATAGCCGTCCTTCACAACCTTCTCCAGCCTGCCGCCATGCAGGCTGATTCTGGTCGTATCCGCATAGCTCTCGGTGTAATTGGTATTCTGACTGTTATTAGCCCGCACGATCAGAGCCTCTACCTCCAGGATCAGATCCTGTCCGATTGTCCGGAAACTGTCGATCTGACAGTCATCAAATCGGAACTGTTCTATCTCATCCATACTCTTATATGCCATTGTTCTGCCCCTTTCACGATTGCATTTTCTTCATTATTTCTATATTTCTATTTCGATTGCATCCTCTTCGCTATTTCTCTTTCCATTCCACATTCCATCCGGCATTATGCAATCGGCTGTGTTCCTTCGCTCTCCGCCGGTTCCTCCGTCATCGGATGAACGATCGTCCGGTTAATGTGGATCAGGAAGCAGATTGTCATGATCACCGCAATGATCTCCGCAATCGGGAATGCCCACCATACCAGCTCTACCCGTCCGAACTTCGAGAGCAGGTATGCAACCGGAACCAGCACCAGAAGCTGTCTTGCAATGGATACCAGCATACTTAAAAAGCCCTTGCCAAACGCCTGGAAAATCGAAGATCCTGCAATACCAAAGCCGGCACACAGGAAGCTTAAGCTGATGATTCGGATTGCCGGAATACCGATCTGCAGCATATAGTCAGACGCATCAAAAATTCCAAGCAGTTTTCCTGGGAACAGCTGCATAATGATCAATCCCACCGCCATAATACTGACCGCATAGATAATGCCGTACCTCATTGCCTTCTGCAGCCGCGTCTTCTTTCTGGCGCCGTAATTATAAGAAATAATCGGTATCATACCATTATTCAGACCAAATACCGGCATAAATACAAAGCTCTGAATCTTAAAGTAGGCTCCGAATACCGCCGTTGCCGTTGATGTAAATGCCATCAGAATATTATTCATACAGAAATTCATGACCGAAGATACCGACGCCATGATTATGGACGGCACACCTACGCTATATATTTTTCCGATAATCTTTCCGTTCGGTCTGAATATCTCCTTCAGACGAATGGTCAGCTCCCGGTTAAATTTCAGATTAAAGAATACTGCCAATGCGGCCGCACAGAACTGACCGATGACCGTTGCGATTGCAGCTCCTCGTACACCCATTGCCGGACAGCCCAGATAACCGAAGATCATGATTGGATCCAGAATGATATTAATGATCGCACCGGTCATCTGTGTCACCATGGAATACATGGTCTTACCGGTACACTGCAGCAACCGCTCAAATATAAATTGTCCGAATATACCAAAGCAGAGACCTCCGCATATAGTCATATACTGGACACCATACTGTGTAATGGTCTCATTCGCCTTCTGCCAGATGAATAACCACTTCGATGCACTCAGACACAGCACGCAGAAAAAGATTGCACTTAGCAGTGCCAGAAAGATACCGTTGTTCGCACCACGGTTCGCTTCCTTGAACTTCTTTTCTCCCAGATACCGGGAAACCAGCGCATTCACACCTACACCGGTACCGCTTCCGACTGCGATCATGAAGTTCTGCATCGGAAATGCCAGAGATAATGCCGTCAGTGCATCCTCTCCCAGCTTTGCCACAAACATACTGTCTACGATGTTATACATGGCCTGCACCAGCATGGATACCATCATCGGTAATGACATGCTGATGATCAGACGGTTTACGGGCATAACGCCCATCTTGTTTTCCTGTTGTAAATTCTTTGTTGTTTCACTCATTTTCTCACCTGTTGCTATCAAATATATAATCCTTTCACATCTGCCATCGCCGGATCAATCTGCATGGTCTCCGGTTGCGGCTAAACCAACGCGCCTATTATAACACATTCCTTTTTAGATTTAAATAAAGTCCCTTCTCTTTCTACCGGCTCTCAACAACAGCCTTTCTTAATTGATGTGCCGCCGAACTGATCGGATGCGTGCTGTCATATACCAGACATATATTCCTTGGCGGTATCTCCTCCTTCAGCGCAATTTCCACGATTTCCTTTCTGGCTATTGCTTCCTGTGCCATAGGCTCCGGCAGAAATGCCAGACCTAACTCATTCTTTACCAATGACAGGATCTGATCCGTCGTAGCCGCTTCGGTATCCGGCTCTAATTCCAGCCCATATGTTAAAAACAGATCCTTATAGAACTTATATGTCATAGTCTCTTTTCCCAAACAGATCAGAGGATAGCTCTTTACTTCTTTTAACGATAATTCCTGACTTGCCAGTGCCGTAAACGTCGTTCCTCCGACCAGCTTTTCCCGAAACGGCTGTAACAGGATCGTCTTAAGCGGTTCCTCTGCATATACCGGTGTTGATACAACCGCAAAATCCACTGTTCCGTTCTTCACTGCCTTAATTGCCTCCGGTGTGGAATGATTATAGATCTTAAGCCTTATTCCCGGATGCACCATATGAAAAGACTTCAACCTGCTTAACAGGAATATATTCAGTGCTGTTTCACTGGCCCCGATAGAAATACTTCCGTGTAAGAGACTTGTACTGTCCGTGATCTCCTCTTCCGCTGCAAGTATCTGTGTCATCGCCGCAGACACCCGTACATAGAGCTTCTCTCCTTCCGGAGTTAATTGCACTCCACGATTATTTCTTATAAGTAACGTTGTTCCCATCTGTTGCTCCATACAGTTCATTGCCCGCGTTACATTCGGCTGACTATTTCCTAATGTACGCGCCGCTTTTGTAAAATTCCGATACTTTGCAACATAATAAAAAATCTTATAATATTCAAAATTAACGTCCATAAGCAGTCCTTTATCATATCAAATAATTATATCAGTTATATCAATTATGATTTTTACTTATTGCTACGGCAATAGTATAATCGAACCGAAATGAAAATACAAGAAGGAGCTGATTATTATGAGAGACACGGCTATTTTCCCGCGGGAAGAAAAATCTGAAGTCTTATTCCAAAAGATACTGGATGATCCATGGGCATGTAATAAACTGTTTCATACATTCTGTGATTATCTGTTTTATAACGATGATTCCGATACCTGTCTTTCACCTGAGGAATTTGCACAGGCATTATTTGATTGCTACGCTAACAAAGACCTATCTGCGTTTCTGATGGCAATCACCCAGAACACCTTATTTGATCTGTTAAGAAATGCGTTTCTGATTCCGTATCGTTTCAATGCAGACGGTACTCAGAACCCACTGATCATGACCGATCCTAATGGGGAGCTCCTGCCTGACTATAAAAATCTGGCACACGATAAAGATTACCAGCATTTTTACAGCATCTATGAGAATTTAATAAACCGAAAAAATATCTTTTTCGCAAAAGCCTATCGCTACAGTCATACATATGCCGAAGATTCCTCTGCTGTAGAGCAACGGATTCTTGAAGAAAATACCGGCATTCTGCTTATACGTGAGCTGCCGGATACCGTCAAACTGAAAGAAACCGAGGCCGAGGCCTACAGTGCGGTATGGGATCTGATGCTGGAACTGGAGAAAAACCTTCCTACCGCATACATATTCTATGGACAGGATTCCTTCGTGGACGATAACAAACGGTTTGATGAGCTCGGTATCTTCCTGCCAAATTCCATCTTTTTGCACAATCTGGAACACCATGTAGAGAAAGCCGAGGCGATCATCAATGCCAAAGACTGATTTCATTGACCGTATAGAAAAGAATCACATGGAAATCCCATGGCATGATTATACAAATGCTGACAGCAATGCCCTGATCGCCGAAGCGGATCTGATCGAGAAAGCTTCCGTCATCGGACGTGTCGGATTAATTATGTTGTCCTGCGGAACAGGGGCCTGGCGTGTTCGTACTTCCATGAACAAGCTGTCAAAAGAACTTGGCGTTACCTGCACTGTCGATGTCGGACTCATGTCGATCGAATTCAACTGCTTTGACGGTAATGACTGTGTTTCTCAATCACTCAGTATTGCAAATACCGGTGTAAACACCTCAAAGCTGTATCGTATGGAGCAATTTGTTGATAATTTCCCGAATGAAGAAGCACACCTGACCGGCGAAATAATCCATAAACGGCTGGATGAGATTGAACAGATCCATGCACTGTATTCCCCTGCAATATTAGGTCTTGCAGCGGCACTTGCATGCTGTTCCTTTACATTTCTTCTCGGCGGCGGTCCGATTGAGATGTGTCTCGCATTTATCGCTGCCGGCATCGGTAATCTGATCCGTACGAAGCTAATCAAGCATCACTTTACCCTGTATATGAATATAGCTGTATCGATATCCGCCGCCTGCCTGATATATGCAATGCTGTTAAAGCTTGCGATCGTGCTGTTTCATATTCCTGCCGTTCATGAAGCAGGCTATATATGTTCCATGCTTTTTATCATACCCGGATTTCCATTTATTACAAGCGGGATTGACCTGGCTAAGCTGGATCTCCGTTCCGGACTTGAACGGCTGACCTACTCCATCATCATTGTACTGGTTGCCACCGTTTTTGCCTGGATCATGGCATTGCTATTGCACCTACAGCCCGAGGACTTTTCCGAGTTGAACCTTAATAATATAGCATATCTGTTTCTAAGACTGATTACCAGCTTCTGCGGTGTGTTTGGTTTCTCAATCATGTTTAACAGTTCCATTCCTATGGCGGCTACAGCCGCACTGATCGGATCGATTGCCAATACATTACGTCTGGAGCTTATTGATTTTACGGGAATGCCCGCTGCTGTTGCCGCCTTTATCGGTGCTGCCGCCGCCGGACTCCTGGCTTCCGCTATCAAACAATATAACGGATATCCGCGTATTTCATTAACGGTCCCATCCATTGTTATTATGGTTCCCGGACTTTACTTATATCGTGCAATCTATAACTTCGGCATCATGTCCCTGACGGATGCCGTCTCATGGTTTACATCCGCGATTCTGATCATCACAGCATTGCCACTTGGACTTATCTTTGCCAGAATCCTTACGGACCGTACCTTCCGCTACTGCACGTAATGCTTATCATGATACATTCATTTCTATATAAGGAGGATATTATATTATGCTAACTTCTGTAACAGGTATTAACTGGGGTGATGAAGGAAAGGGAAGAGTCATTGACCTGCTTTCCGAGCAGGCGGATATTGTTGTCCGCTATCAGGGCGGCAACAATGCCGGCCACACAGTCGTGACCGACCAGGGAAAATTCATCTTGAATCTTCTCCCTTCCGGAATCCTTCACAAAAACGTTGTATGCGTGCTTGGCGATGGCATGGTCATTGACCTGGAGCACCTTACCAATGAGATTGCCCAGATAGAAAAACGGGGAATCACCGTAGATGCCGGTCATTTAAAACTCTCTAAAAAAGCTACGATTTCTATGCCATGGCATAGGATTCAGGACGAGTTAGAGGAAACCCGGCTTGCCAAGACCGGTTCCGCCTTTGGCTCTACCAAACGTGGAATCGCCTATGTTTACAGTGACAAATATCGTAAGAAAACACTTCGCCTCGGCGATCTCCTGCATTTAGATGATGAATCCATGCAGGCACGTTTAAAAACCATTCTCGAATCCAAGAATCTGGAGCTTGCCGGATGTTATCATCAGGAACCGATGTCTTATCCGGCTCTTCTTGCCTGGTGTAAAGAACAGGCAGCCAAATTCAGTCCATATATATGCGACACCGGTTCCTATATCGACCATGCTCTTTCTGAGGGCAAAAATGTTATTCTGGAGGCACAGCTTGGCGCCTTAAGAGATATCGACTACGGTATCTTCCCATATACCTCCAGTTCCTCTACAATCTCCGCCTACGGCCCAATCGGTGCAGGAATTCCGGGCAGACATGCCGATCATGTAGTCGGTGTCCTGAAAGCATATTCCACCTGTGTCGGGGCCGGTCCTTTTGTCGCTGAGCATGCAGTCTCCGAAGCCTGGCAGCAGGAACTCCGGGTTGCCGGAGGAGAATTCGGTGCCGCAACCGGGCGTCCTCGCCGTGTCGGTCCTTTTGATGCTGTCGCAAGCCGCTATGGTCTGAAATGTCAGGGTGCCGACAAGATTGCGCTTACAAAGTTAGATGTATTAAGCTCCATGAAAGAGATTCCGATTATCACAGGATACAAGGATGCCGGCGGCTCTCCGGTCGAATTCGATCCAACCGATAACCTGGAGCTTTGTACTCCAATCGTAGATACTCTTCCCGGCTGGCAGGAGGATATCAATAAATGCAGAACCTATGATGCACTCCCTGCAAACGCCCGCGCCTATATTCAGACTATCGAAGAAATGATCCATGCAAAGATCAACTTTGTTTCCGTCGGTGCAAAACGTGACGAATACTTAATTAAAGGAGAATGGCTATGAGACATTTAATCACCCCTACAGACTTAACCGTGGATGAAACGCTGGATATCCTGAACCTTGCCGAACGCATCCGCTCCAACCCGAAATTATATTGTCACGTTGCTAACGGCCGTCAGCTCGCCACTCTTTTTTATGAACCAAGTACCAGAACAAGGTTGTCATTCGAGTCCGCCATGCTGAGTCTCGGCGGACAAACACTGGGTTTCTCCAGCGCTGACCAGTCAAGTGCAACCAAGGGCGAAACCGTAGCCGATACCACCCGTGTTATAAGCTGCTATGCCGATATTATTGCAATGCGGCATCCTAAGGAAGGAGCACCCCTCCGTGCATCCATGTATTCTAAGATTCCGGTCATAAATGCCGGAGACGGTGGACATGCACATCCAACCCAGACAATGATCGATCTAATGACCATCCGGCAGCGTAAAGGGAGATTGGATCATTTAACCATTGGTTTCTGCGGAGACCTCAAATTCGGTCGAACCGTTCACTCTCTGGTAAGCAGTCTGGTACGATTCCCGGAGAACCGGTTCTATTTTATATCGCCGAAAGAGCTCTGCATTCCCGACTATATGAAAACCGATGTATTAGCTCCTTCCCACTCCATATATAAGGAGGTCTTCAGTCTGGAAAACACATTACCGCAATTAGATGTCCTATATATGACAAGAGTACAGAAAGAACGTTTTTTCAACGAAGAAGAATATATCCGGTTAAAAGATATCTATGTCCTCAACGAGGAGAAACTGCAACAGGCCAAGCCTGATATGCCGGTTCTGCACCCTCTCCCAAGAGTTGACGAGATCTCACTTGATGTAGACAATGATCCGAGAGCCGCTTATTTCGATCAGGTTCAGAACGGAAAATATATACGGATGGCTCTTATCATGTCTCTCCTCGGCATTCCGG
>ERZ780075.741-NODE-741-length-13768-cov-4.333479_pt1 | contig 13768 bp, 13 predicted proteins | sample MGYA00511839_ERZ780075 | MGnify/ENA primary metagenome ERZ780075 (study PRJEB29588, sample SAMEA2155953) | human gut metagenome | biome: human gut; feature: human-associated habitat; material: faeces | place: Denmark | collected 2008/2010 ...
ACCGGCGGCAATGGGATGGTTGGGCTTGATTGTCCAAACGCGCTCACGGGCTCCTTCGCGCCATTTTAAGTTACAGGGTGTGCCCATTAAGCGTGTAAACGGCTTGGAAAAATGTGCAGAGTGCAGCGCAATAAAGCCCATTCCCTGCAAAACATGACGCTGTACGCGTTCCGCCACCTCGTCCGGCACGCGATCGTGCCCTATGTGCGCCCACCAAATTAAAACATCGGTTTCGTCCAAAAGTGCGTTGGTCAAGCCACATTCTTCATCGTCCAGCGTAGCGGTTACCACTTCCATATCGTCCTCTGCCTGCAAAAAAGAGGCGATGTAGCCGTGCAGACCGCCGGGGTACAGTTCTGTTACCTCCGGGATTTCTTTTTCGTGTATGTTTTCGTTCCAAACAACAACTTTCATCCTCAAATACCTCTTTTCTACAGCAAAACTTCGCGGCCGGTTTCAGCTGATTTGTAAATGGCCTCTAAAATTTTAATCATATTCACGCCTTGAACCGGCTCAAAATCGGGCTTTGCGTTGTGCAGCAAAACATCGGCAAAATGGCGCAGATTCGCTTCATGATGCGGTGTGCATTTGCTGTCATCGGCGGTAACGGGTTCTAAGTCCACACAATGGCCGTATTCTTCGGTAAAGATTTTCACACGACCCGTATGGCTCGAAAACTCGGAACCGGCCTTGGTGCCGCGCAGCTCTACAAAGCTCTTTTCGCTGCCGATGTTGGATGCCCACGAAAATTCAATTTGCAGGCAGGCACCGTTATCGAACTTGATAAAGCCCATGGCTAAATCCTCAACGTCAAAGATGCCGTCCGCCTTGGCTTCGCCAAAGGAGGCATGCTCCGAGTCGGAGGAAGCGTTATTATCGGCAAATTTGGCGTAGGTGCAGCCCGAAACCGCAACCGGCGTGGGATTGCCCATCAGCCAAATGGCAAGGTCAATCATATGTACGCCCAAATCGATCAGCGGGCCGCCGCCGGAGCGGGCTTTGTCACCGAACCGCGTGCCTGCGCCTGGGTGGTAAACCAGCCGCCCTTGCCGGGAATACCGCGGCGACGAATCCAACCGCAGCGACCGCAGTAAATGTCACCCATTTTGCCGTCGGCAATGTATTGCTTTAAGTATTTGGCAGTGGCGCGATACCGATTGTTGCGCATAACCATTAAATGCTTGCCGGAGGCTTCGGCAGCTGCCTTCATTTTTTCGGCCTCGGTGACTGAAACGGCATCCGGCTTTTCGCAAAATACATGCAAGCCGTGGTTCAGCGCCTCTACCGCAATGATGGAATGCAGATAGTTCGGTGTGCAAATATCAACATAATCCAAGCCACTGACGGCGAGCATCTCTTTATAATCTGTAAAGGCAGGTACATCGGGCATGTTAAATTCTTTTTTAAAGGATTCAATTTTTTCGGGCAAAATATCGCAAATGGCAGCAATTTCAACGTTATCCATGTGCAGATAACCGCCCATGTGCGCGTATCGGCAAATGTTACCCAGACCAATCAGACCGACTTTTAACTTTTTCATTTTCGTAAAGCACCTCACAATTTTAATTTTTTCAACTCAAGTATAGCATATATGGCGGTTGTGTGATATAATATATTTAATCAAAAGTATCGAAAATTTATGATTTTGCGGCAGAGGGGTGACGATGCATGGATGCAAAATTAGAAGCAAAAGCCATGATAAACGGTATGGAAAGCTGGTTTCACTGCATTAATTTGGTTATAAGGGGCGGCATGCGGCCGCTTTCGTATCATTACCATGATTACATAGAGCTTTTGTATGCAAGCGAGGCCGATGCGCAGGTATACATTAACGGGCAGAGTTATCCGTTTCAAAACGGCGATTTGATTATCATTAATTCCAACGAGCCGCATGACGTGGTTTGTGCGGCCGAATCGCACTATTTGTGTGTTAAATTTATGCCGAATGTGCTGTATGCCGGGGATCAGGCATTTTTTGAATATAAATACGCCATGCCGTTTTTGTTTGACGATACGCACCAGCGACGATTTACAAGGGCGGAAATTCACAACACAAATATTGCGCAGCTGTGCGCGGAAATCAGTGCGGAGCAAAAATCGAAGGGCTATGCCTATGAACTGATGATTCGTGCCAATATTTTAAAAATTTTCTCTTGGATTTTACGGCATTGGCATGAACAGGGCGTTTTCGGTCTGGATCAAAACATAGCCGAAGCGTTTAAAAAGGCAATTTTATACATTACGGCACATTATGAAACGGTGACGGAGCGAGAAGTAGCGGAGGTTTGCGGATTGAGCTATCATTATTTTTCATCCGGATTTAAACAGGCGGTGGGACAAAGCTTTAAGGAATTTTTAACCTCGGTACGCGTGAAGGAAGCGGAAAAACTGCTGCTTTCGACCGATAAGCTGATGACGGAAATTGCCGTGGATGTCGGCTTTACCACGTCCAGCCATTTTATTTCTAATTTTAAAAGAAAAAAGGGAATTACGCCCAAGCAGTTTAAACAAAAAGTGATGGAGCAGGAGAGGGAGTGAAATATCTCACTTGCGCTCTCTGTGAAATGAAATAAATCCACGCGCCGTAGGTGCATTTCACATTGCGCAGCAATATTTCACGTGCGAAGCACATTTCACAAATCCGAAGGATTTATTTCACTGAAAAAGCACTTGCATTTGCAAGTGCTTTTTCAATTAAGCGCACCTTCGGTGCATGAAAAATGAAGTCGCTTCGCTAATGAAGTGCGGTCAAACCGCATAAAAAACAAGAGGTGCGTTTACTTCATGCGAGTATAGCGAGCACTTTATTACAACGAAGTTGTCGCTTCATGTTTGCGGAGCAAACACTTCATTTATTAAAAAATCATTGTACTAAGTGAATTTTATTTAACTAACAGAGCAGTAAGACTAGAATCTTTCTGCTCTGTTTTACTTTACCTACCGACTCAAATACCGAGTCTGCCGCACTAACAGCAGACCCAATTAATCTCCACTTTACATAATTTTTGCGTTTGACTCAGCGCGAAAAAGGGCAGATATACGGAATTTTGCCGATGATATTGACATAAAGCCGAATGATTGGTAGAATATTATCGAACCGGATAGCAATGGCTAACCGGTTGACTTTAAGATTTATAGTTAGCTAATGCTAATCGAGAAAAAGTACTGTGACGCCGAAACGGCGTTTGCTTTTTGTGTTGCAGTTAGCAAAAGCTAATTGAATGGAGGAGAAACATGAACAGAAAAATATCGGCTGTTGCCGCAGTTGTTTTGATGCTTGCGGTAATTATATGCGCGGCTCTGCCGGCTTTTGCGGCTTTGGCTCCGACTCAGGACGGCGTGTATGAAGTCAGCGTTAAGATGTACCACGCTCAGAAGGACAAGACCTCTATGGGCGACAAATACCTTGTTCATACCGCACTGCTGACCGTGAAAAACGGCAGCAAGACTTTGACTATAGCAACGCCCGAGAGCGTCTCGGGTATGCAGTTCTGGTACTACAAAAACGGCGGAGTTGAGGGCGACACGGCCGAAGTCAAGCCCGCAGGGAGCGTTAAGATAGCGGGCACGACATATCAGTCCGCGTTTGAGTTCCCGATAGTCGGAGACGGCGAGTTCGTCGGAGTGAAGTTCGCCGCACCCGTTATGCCGATGTCGCCATCCGCGAGAATACATATCGACTATGCAAGCGCTAAAAAAGTTGCGGATATCGGCTCCGCCGCTGTTACTGCTCCGAATGCAGTGACTCCCGCGAAGCCGACTGAAAGCGCAAAAGGCGAAGCTTCGGTTGATACAACGGCTTCTGCACCTGCCGAAACCGATTCTGCCGGCGAGACGGTAACAGGGGAGAGCATCTCGGAAAATGAGGCTTCAACTGTCTCTGAATCTGTTGCCGAATCCGTTTCCGAGACGACTTCAAATAACAGCGGAAGCAAAAAGACTGCGGCGATAATCGGATCTGTCTTTGCGGCGGTCGTTATAGTTGTGCTCATAGTTGCAACGGTGATAAAGAGAAAAGCAATAAAGGAGTAACCGGAATGAACAAATGCTTCAAAAAATTTCAGGTCAAGGATTTCGTTTTCCTTGCAATTCTTTCGGCGGCGATGACGCTCTGCGGCGGAATAACCATGCCGCTCGTTATGCACACGACTCTGTTCGGACTCCGCAATATGGCGGCGGCTCCGATATATGCGCTCTTCTGCGCGATAGGTCTGATGAAAGTCAGAAAGCCCGGCGCGCTGACCATAATCGGTCTGTTTTCCGGCGCTCCGCTCGTGTTCTTTTCGCCCGTCATGTTTTTCAATAATTTTGTGGCGGCTATCATCGCGGAATTGCTGATGCTCCTGTTCTTCAGAGGTTATAAAAATAAAGGCTCCGTGCTTTTCACGGCGGGAATATATATGCCGCTCTCTCTGCCGATTTCAGTGCTTTTCAGCATCTGGCTCAACGGACAGAGCTATGAGCAGCTGCTTGCGCGCCCGACAGCTTCAATATTTACCTCGCTCGGTACTGTGGCGCTCGGGTTCATAGGCGCGGCAATCGGCATGAAAATAGCCGCAGAGCTGCAAAAGGCGGGCAAGCTCAAGCCCGACGGAGAAGACGGAAATGCTTGATGCGTTCAGTGTAAAAAAACCGATTTATCCGCTTGTAGCCTTCTTCTCGTCGCTGTGTATGCTCGTGTGCGGAATGCTGCTTTCGAAGAGCCTTTGGGCGTTTGCGTTTGCCGGAGTGCTGTTTTTGCTCTGCTGCTGCTTCGGGCTGTTTCGCGGCGCATGGAAAATGAGCGCCGCAATGCTCGCATTCGGGCTCGTGATAGGTGGATTGGCTTTTATAACTAATCGCAATTTCGACGCCTTTTGGCAGACCGTCGTGCGTGCACTCCTGCTCGGGATATGCGCCGTGCCGATGATAACAATACCGCCTGCGGATCTCACGCGCTGCATGAATCAGCTGCATTGTCCGCGGATAATAACGCTCGGAATGCTGGTCACCCTCCGCTTCATCCCGATACTTGTCACCGAGATAAGGCGCATATGGGAGGCGATGAGGGTGCGCGGCGCGAATGTCAAATGGTATCGCCCTGACTGCCTCTACAGAGCTTTTTTCATTCCGCTTGTCATGCGCATTATCGGTATTTCCGATACGCTTTCTCTTTCGCTTGAGACAAGGGCGTTCGCGCTCGATAATTCTCCCGCAACCGTCTACGGTAAGGTCGAGCTTCGTGCGCGCGACATAATATTTCTCGTCGCAGTGATTATTTCCTGCGCGGGTCTGGGGGTGGCGGCGTGGATGCGTTGAGGCTTGAAAATATCAGCTTTTCATATAACGGCTCAGAGAAAATATTTGACAATGTCAATTTTACTCTCGAATACGGGGACTTTGTGCTTCTCTCCGGCGTATCAGGCGAGGGCAAGAGCACTCTGCTCTCAATAATCAACGGCATGATTCCGTTTATAACGCCGGGAAAGCTTGAGGGAAAAATTTATGTAAATTCCGAGGATGTTACCGACGTCAGAGTCAGCGAGCGTGCAAGGCTTATAGGCACGGTGCTCCAGAATGCAGACGAGCAGATAGTCTATGATATCGTCCGCGACGAAATAGCTTTCGGGTGCGAAAACCTCGATATTCCGGTCGAGACAATAGATCGGCGTATAGAGGCGAGCACAAATATGATGAAAATATCGCCCGACGCAAAGACGCGGACTATGTCCGGCGGGCAGAAGCAGAGACTGATTACCGCTTCGACGCTCGCGATGAAGCAGAAAATCATAATTCTTGATGAGCCGCTGGCAAACCTTGACGTTGAGGGCGCGCATGTCCTGCTCGGCGCGCTTCGCTCACTTGCCAAAAGCGGATATGCCGTGCTGCTCGTTGAACACAGGCTCGATGTTGTCAGACCGTATGTCAACAAGGTCATGTGGATAAAAGATAAAAATGTCATAGTGAGCACCGATAAAGATGCCGTTACCCGTTCCGAACGGGTCATAGAGCCGGAGAACAATGCACACACTGCTGGCTCACCGGTTATAAGCGGACGTGGTTTGGTGTTTAGCGCAGGCGGCAGAAATATCCTTGATTCGCTCGATATCGATGTGTATAAAGGTGAACGCCTTGTTCTGCTCGGTGTGAATGGCTGCGGCAAGACTACGCTCATGCGGACTCTTGCAAGGCTCAACAAGCTCACATCAGGCACGCTCGAACAAAATATAGTTCAAAAGCCGGGGCGAAGAAAGCCCAACGCCGCGTGGTTCAAAAAGGTCGGCTTTGTCTATCAGAATCCGACATATCAGCTCTTCATGCCGACACTGCTCGCCGAGGTCTCTTTCAGGGCATCATCGGAGCAGAAAGCAAGGGAGATGATCGAGGCGTTCGGCCTCTCGGGGCTTGAAAATAGGCATCCGCAGTCCCTTTCGGAGGGACAGAAACGCCGCGCGGGTCTCGCTGCGATATGCGCGGGCGAGCCGGAAGTGCTGTTCCTCGACGAGCCTACTGTTGGACAGGATTATAATAATCTTGAGCGAATAGTCTCGGCTGTCAATAAGTTGAACCGCGAAAACGGCTGGACGGTCGTCACCGGTACTCAAGACCGCAGGGGCGCCGCCGCTATGGCAGACAGGGCGCTCATAATGGGCAACGGAAAAATAGCCGAACACGGGGACAGAAATCTCGCCGACAGCTATCTCAATAAACAGTTCAAAATCATTGGGGAGTGATTAGATGATAAAAACAAGACTCATAGGGCAGGTGCCTTCCTCCAAGAAGTACATTGCCCTTACGGTGCTCGCGCAGTGGATAAGGCTTTGCGCGAATATCGTGATGATGTTTATTTTCTCACATATTCTTGAGCTTATTTTGGGCGGCGCGACCATGACGGTTAGCGTGCTTCTGCCTTATATTATAGGCATCTCCGCAGTTATGACAGTGCGCTATGTCTGCGGAGTGTGCAGCTCAAAGACATCTTTTTTGGCGTCGGCACAGGTGAAAAAAGTCCTGCGCGGGAAGATGTACAAAAAGCTTACCCGCATGGGTGCGTCGTATCATGAGAAGGTTTCAACCTCCGAGGTGCTCCAGGTTTTTGTCGAGGGTGTCGATCAGCTTGAGCTTTATTTCGGCAAGTATCTGCCGCAGTTCTTCTTCGCGATGCTCGCGCCGATTACGCTTTTCTCCGTGCTCTCTTTTGTCAGCTGGAAAGCCTCGCTCGTGCTTCTCGTCTGCGTGCCGCTGATTCCGCTTTCGATAGTCGCGGTGCAGAAGATAGCAAAACGCCTGCTCAGCAAATACTGGGGAGTGTATGTCAACCTCGGCGACACGTTCCTTGAGAATATTCAGGGACTCACGACCCTCAAAGTTTATCAGGCCGATGAGAGAAAGAACGTCGAGATGAACGAAAAGGCGGAGGAGTTCAGGCGTATCACCATGAAGGTGCTTACCATGCAATTGAACTCCGTCAGCGTCATGGATATCGTCGCATATGCGGGCAGCGCGGTCGGCGTTGTCATCGCAGTATGTCAGGTGGCAAACGGAACGATAACGCTCCCGCAGGCGTTTCTTATCATTATGCTTGCCGCGGATTTCTTCCTGCCCCTGCGCCTGCTCGGCTCGTTCTTCCATGTTGCGATGAACGGTATGGCGGCGAGCGACAAGCTTTTCAAGATTCTCGATACTCCCGAGGACGAGCGCGGAACGCAGATTCCCGCAAGCTTTGACAGTGATATAAGGCTCGAAAACGTGACCTTCTCCTATGACGGGGAAAAGCCGGTGCTCAACGGCATCTCGGCGGACATTCCGAAGAACAGCCTGGTGTCCGTCGTCGGCGAGTCCGGCTGCGGAAAGAGCACGGTAGCTTCTCTTATCTGCGGCACAACAAAGGGCTATAAAGGGAGCATAAAGATAGACGGTGTTGAAGTGAGAGACATTGACGAAAAGGCGCTCATGGACAACATAACCGCCGTCAATTTCAACAGCTATATCTTTGCGGGAACCGTCAGGGACAATTTGCTCATGGCTCGCCCTGATGCGTCGGATGACGAGCTCGCGGATGCGCTCAAAAAAGTGAATCTTTGGGAGTTTCTCTCCTCGCAGGAGGGGCTTGATACGGCTCTCTCTCAGCAGGGAAGCAACTTCTCCGGCGGTCAGCGTCAGCGCCTTGCAATAGCCCGCGCGCTTTTGCATGACACGCCCGTGTATATCTTTGATGAGGTCACCTCAAACATAGATGTCGAGAGTGAAAATGACATCATGGAGGTTATCCGTGAGATGTCAAAAACAAAGACGGTTCTGCTTATCTCCCACAGGCTCGAAAATGTCGTCACCTCCGCTATGATTCTACTGCTTGACGGCGGATGCATCGCGGAGAGCGGCACACATTCGCGCCTTATGCAAGAAAAGGGCAAGTATTATACAATGTATTCGACTCAGGCTCAGCTTGAAAAATATTCAAAGGAGGCGGCAGCGGTATGAAAAGAAAACAGAGCGGTCTGCGTATAATGAGCAGACTCATAGTCCTCGTCAAGCCGCTTTCCGGCTTTATGTGCCTTGCGGTTTTGCTCGGTGTGCTCGGATTCCTGTGCGCCATTCAGATAACCGTCGCAGGTTCGCTGACTCTGCTCACTGCTGCGAAGATAAGCGGCGGAACAGCGATAAAAACCGGCTGCGTCTGCATTATAATCTTTGCCGTTTTGAGGGGATTTCTGCATTACGGCGAGCAGGCGTGCAACCATTATATAGCATTCAAGCTTTTGGCTCTTATCCGCGACAAGGTGTTCAAAGCCATGCGCCGGCTTTCTCCCGCGAAGCTCGAGGGTAAAGACAAAGGCAACCTTGTCTCGGTCATAACGAGCGACATCGAACTGCTTGAAGTGTTCTATGCGCACACGATATCGCCGACCTGCATTGCGATACTGACCTGCCTTATTATGCTTATTTTTATCGGGCGCTACAGCATTTGGCTCTCGTTCGTTGCGCTCGCCGCCTATATAACGGTCGGCGCGGTGATTCCTTTGGTGTCCTCGAGGGTCAACAAGAATGTAGGCATGACCTACAGAGACGGCTCCGGCGCGCTCTCGGGCTTTGTGCTCGACAGTATGCGCGGACTGCTTGAGTCGATAAGATATAACAGCACCGACAAGCGCCTTGAAGAAATGGACAAAAAGACCGACGAGCTGAACTCGCTTCAAAATAAGCTCAAGAAGATAGAAGGACACACGGGCGCCGTTACGGATATCGCAATAATCTTCTTCTCCGTTGCAATGCTGCTCACGGGTATCGCCCTCTATCAAAAAGGCGTTATCGGTTTCGACGGAATGATAGTTTCTACCGTTTCGATGATGAGCTCGTTCGGCCCCGTCGTCGCGCTCTCGGGACTTGCTGGCAATCTTACCCACACTCTCGCGGCGGGCGAAAGAGTTCTCGGCATACTCGATGAGACCCCAGTGGTTGAAGAAAACACAGACGGAAAAACAGTTGCTTTCGACGGCATGGAAAACGAAGATGTCGGATTTGCTTACGGCGATGAAAAAATTCTTGACGGCTTCAATATGACTGTCGAGCCGGACAAGATAATCAGTATCACGGGCCCGAGCGGTTCGGGCAAGTCCACCGCGCTCAAGCTCATGATGCGCTGCTGGGCTGGGGGTTTAAGAAGGGCAATATAAATTAAGAGCGGCGAGGATATCAGAGATATAAAGACCTCGTGCCTCAGAAGCAACCAGAGCCTTGTCAGTCAGGAGACGCAGCTTTTCAACGATTCGATAGAGTCCAATATAAAAATAGCCGATTACAACGCCACGCATGAGCAGGTCGTTGAAGCGGCGAAGAAAGCTTCTATCCATGATTTCATCATGACTCTGCCCAAGGGCTATGACACAAATGTCGGCGAGCTCGGAGATCTGCTCTCCGACGGCGAGAAGCAGAGAATAGGTCTCGCCAGGGCGTTCCTCAGCGATGCGCCGATGATTATGCTTGACGAGCCTACGAGTAACCTTGACAGCCTCAACGAGGGTCATATCCTGCGCTCGATAAACGAGGCAAAGAAGGGCAAGAGCATAGTGCTCGTCTCCCACAGAAAATCAACTTCGAGAATAGCCGACAAGGCTTATACGGTTTACAGAGGCAGATTATCATGAGCAAGAAAGAGACAAAAGACAGAATAACCCGCGAAAAAGAGATGCTGCCGGAGATGGTGAAAATCTACTGTCACGGCGTGCACAAGACAAAAAGGGGAGAACTTTGCCCCGAGTGCCGGGAGCTGTGCGACTATGCGCTTTACAGGCTCGACCACTGCCGTTGGGGGAATGAAAAGAATTTCTGCTCCCAGTGCCCGTGCCATTGCTATAAGCCCGCCATGCGCGAAAAGATAAGAGCCGTCATGCGCTACTCCGGTCCGCGTATCATGCTCTACCATCCGCTTGTCGGCTCGCTCCACGCGTTCGAGACCGTCAAAGGCGTGATAAAAGCGAAGAAAAGTCATTGATAAACTCTCTGACCAGACATTCCAGCAATTAATAAACCGAGCAGTAAGACTTAAATCTTACTGCTCGGTTGCCTTTATTTTTATATCTTTTACTTCTCGTCTCTCCAGCTCTTGACTTCGCCGAGAAGCCACTGCGCCCATTCGTCAATGCCTTCGCCCGTCTTGGCGCAAACCATAAACACCTTGGCGTTCGGGTTGCGGCGCTTTATATATTCCTTGCACTTCTCGACATCAAAGTCGAAATAGGGGAGAACATCAATCTTGTTGATGATAACAACATCGCAGATAGAGAACATCAGGGGATATTTGAGCGGCTTGTCGTCGCCCTCGGGTACGGAGAGGATCATCGCATTTTTAACGGCTCCCGTGTCGAACTCTGCGGGGCAGACGAGGTTGCCGACATTCTCGAGTATTGCGAGTTCAACATCGCCGGTCTCAAGTCCGTCAAGACCCTGCCTTGTCATCTCCGCGTCGAGGTGGCACATTCCGCCGGTGTGCAGCTGAATTGCCTTGACTCCCGTCTCGGCAATTCTCTTCGCGTCAACATCACTGTCGATATCCGCTTCCATAACGCCTATCTTGACCTTGTCTTTCAGCGCGGCGATAGTTGCCTTGAGGGTAGTCGTCTTGCCGGCTCCGGGCGAGGACATGAGGTTGAGCAGAAATACGCCCTTCTCTTTGAGCTCGCGGCGCAGCTTGTCCGCCTGCTCGTCGTTATTTTTAAACACGCTCTGCTTGATTTCAAGAATTCTTACTTCGTCCATGTTTTTTCACCTGTTTTCAGATTGTTTTATTATATTTTATCCCGTTACGGCGGCGGTGTCAACAAATCCGCGCCGTATTTTACATATCATTCATATAAGACGCCCCGCTCTGACGAACGGGGCGGTGTTGTTATTTGTTGAGTATTGATATTGCGTCGCTTATGGTCTTTTCGTGAGCCTCCATGCCATATTTGTCGACCTCTTTCTTGTTCTTCTCGCCGTGGGTCAGGCAGCCTGCGCCGCCGATGCATCCGCCGATGCACGCCATGCCTTCGATGAAATTCGCATCGAGCATACCCTTGCTCTTCCTGAGCAGAGCTGCGCGGCAAGCTTCGATTCCGTCGCAGGAGCAGGCTTTGAGATCAAAGTCCTCAATGCCGTGTTCCTTGAGTCCCTGCGCCACAGCATCGGCAAGACCGCCGCAGCGGGCGAATATTCTGCCGAAATACGATGCGTTGTCGAGAACATCTTCGGAGAGGGTCATTATATCAATATCTCTGCTGTCGAACAGAGCCTGAAGCTCTTCGAAAGTCATCGCCGCGTCAACATAGGGCTTGACCTCGTCTTTCTGAACCTCCGCTTTCTTTGCCGTGCAGGGGCCGATAAACACGACCTTGCAGGGTGCCTCATGTTCCTTGATATATTTGGATATAGTCGCCATAGGGGAGAGATTGTGGGAAATGAACGGCTTGAGATCCGGGAAGGATTTCTCAATGTAGTTGACAAATGCAGGGCAGCATGAGCTTGTCAGGAAGCCCTTTTCCGCCAGCTCCTCGGACTCTGCATATGCGACCATGTCTGCGCCGAGAGCGGCTTCGATAACCGTATGGAAGCCGAGCTCCTTGAGTCCCTTTATGACCTGACCGAGCTTCGCGTATGTAAACTGGCTCGAAATCGAGGGCGCAACAACGGCGAACACTTTGTATTTCGTGTTGTTCTCGCTCTTCTTTATAATATCAATAACGTCGAGCATATACGACTTGTCCGTTATCGCACCGAACGGGCACTGGTAGACGCACGCGCCGCAGGATATGCACTTGTCGTAGTTTATCGCCGCCGCCTTGTTCTCGTTCATGCTGATAGCCTTTATCTTGCACGCCATCTCGCAGGGGCGCTTGCGGTTTATAATCGCGGTGTAGGGGCAGACCTTGGAGCACGCGCCGCACTCCTTGCACTTTGTCTTGTCTATGTGCGCCACATGATCGCGGTCAAAGGAGAGCGCGCCGAAGCGGCAGACATCCTCACAGCGATGGGCGAGGCATCCGCGGCAGGCGTTGGTGACCTCGTATCCGCCCATGGGACACTCGTCGCAGGCGATGTCGATAACTTCTATGATATTCGGGTTGCTGCCGATAGCTATCTTGACTCGCTCGCTGAGTATTGCTCTTTCTTTGTAGACACAGCAGCGCATTGTCGGCGTGTTGCCGGGAACAATAGTTTTTGGTATTTCGAAAAGATTTTCAAGCAGCGTACCGTTCCAAGCAAGCCGCGCGACTTCGCGCAGGACTTTATATTTAAGATACTGTACCTTAGTGTCGAATTTTCTCATTGATATCCCCCTTAGAAATAGCTGACCTTGACTCTCTTGCCCATCTCTTTGAGGCAGGCGCAGAGCTCCTTGACAAGGTTCATCTTTATATTGAAATTGATAGGCAGATCGGGATTCTGATGAGCCGGGTTGACGGCTCTGCCGACATAGAAGTTGATGTCGGTAGCCTCCTCGAACAGCATGCGGCATATGAGCGAAGCGCCGTCGCGCTTGAAGCCCCATTCCTCATACAGTTCATTCTTGCCTAACGCATCTTTGGCATACTCAATGACCTTATTTATCGTTATGACTCCCTCGGTCACCAGATCAACGCCCTCGATCTCCGCGATCGGCGGAACGTCGCTCTGTTCAAAATTGAGGCTCGCCTTGAGCGGCTTGCCCAGATATTTGGCGGCGATGGACGAAGTAGTGCCGCCGTAGATGATGTGCTTGCCCTTACACCAAAGCGCTGTATTGCAGGACTCGGGCGGATATCGCTTGCATAATACCCGCCCAAAGTTCTGCTTAAGGAGGAATGAAATTTTGAAGCCGCTTGCAAGCAGCCGACAAAATGGAGTTGTCTAATTGAACCGCCCATATGGGCGGTATTTGTAAAACTAAGGAAACGTCGTAACGCTTCCTATACAAAGGCGAATGAGCCTTTTGATAACCTAAGTTAAAATCCAAGTCACGTCTTTTCGTCAGCCGTCGTTTTACCGTCCGCAAACTTGTGCGCCCGATTCGTCCCGGAACGCCCGATACTTAACTTCTCGCGCTTGGATTTTTGGAGCATCCTGCGTGACTCGAACACGCAACCCGCTGCTTACAAGGCAGCCGCTCTACCATTGGGCCAAGGATGCACACGGGATATTGGTTGCGGAGGCGGGACTTGAACCCACGACCTTTAGGGCATGAACCTAATGAGCTACCAACTGCTCCACTCCGCTATATAAAACAACAGCAAGCAAACCGTCTAACAATTGTCTAACACTATTATTATTTAGC
>ERZ780075.742-NODE-742-length-13766-cov-15.061265_pt1 | contig 13766 bp, 9 predicted proteins | sample MGYA00511839_ERZ780075 | MGnify/ENA primary metagenome ERZ780075 (study PRJEB29588, sample SAMEA2155953) | human gut metagenome | biome: human gut; feature: human-associated habitat; material: faeces | place: Denmark | collected 2008/2010 ...
GAAAGGGGACCCACCCCGCCTCGGCATCTTCGGCTGTCCCAGCCGCTCCGCTGCCGATAGCCCAGATAGGCTCATAGGCGATGACAAAAGAGCCCACATCCTTCTTATCGATGACGAAAAGTGCAGTGCGGATCTCCGAAGCGATGCGCTCCTCGGTCTGACCATTCTTTCTCTCATCTGCTGTTTCGCCGACGCAAAGGATCGGTGTCATGCCATGTTCCTTGACGGCCCTCACCTTGCGCGCGATGAATTCATCGCTCTCGCCCAGGATCTCACGGCGCTCCGAATGACCGCAGATGACATAGCTACAACCGAGGCCTTTCAGCATGGCCGGAGATATCTCTCCGGTGAATGCGCCCTTCTCTTCCGGGTAGACATTCTGCGCGCCCCAATGGACCGAGGTGCGGGCGAGGAAGAAATTCGTCAGCGGCAGGTCAGTGAACGGCGGGCAGATGAGCATTTCCACGCCCTCTTTCTTCTGCAGTTTGAAATGCTTGAAGAAGACCTCCGCCTCTTCGACCGTGCAGTTCATTTTCCAGTTTCCTGCGATAAGGATCTGTCTCACGGGGATCACTCCTTATCCGCCAGGATAGATACGCCCGGAAGGACCATGCCTTCGAGCATTTCCAGTGAAGCGCCACCGCCGGTAGAAACGTGGGAGAATTTGTCTCCAAGCCCAAGCTCATCGACGACAGAGGCTGATTCACCGCCGCCGATGACGGTGGTCGCATCGAGATCAGCCATCGCTCTTGCGATGGTGAAGGTGCCTTTCGAGAATGGTTTCATTTCAAAGACACCCATCGGCCCATTCCATACGACAGTCTTCATCTTTTTCAAAGTTTCCACATAGAGCTCGATGGTCTTCGGCCCGATATCTAGCGCCATCCATGGGTCCTGGAATTCTTCTTTGGAGAGGACCTTGGTATTCGCATCTTCCGCGAAGGCATCGCCTGCCATGAAGTCGACCGGCAGCATGATCTCGCTGCCCATATCATGGGCCTTCTTCATGAGGTTTCTGGCGAGATCGAAACGATCCTTGTCCTGCAGGGATTTGCCCATGTCGTAGCCTTCCGCTGCGACGAAGGTATTCGCCATGCCGCCGCCGATCAGGATGACATCGGCTTTTTCCATCAGATTCGCGATGACCTGGATCTTGTCGCTGATCTTCGCGCCGCCGATGATGGCAGCGAACGGACGCTCCGGCTTTTCGATAACGCCGTCAAGGAAATCGATTTCTTTCTTCAGCAGCAGTCCGGATACCATCGGCATCAGTTTGCCGACACCGGCAATGGATGCATGGCTTCTGTGCGATACGCCGAATGCGTCATTGACCGCCAGGTCGCAGCCTTCGACCAGAGCTTTTGCAAAGGCCGGATCATTCTTTTCTTCTTCTTTATGAAAGCGAAGATTTTCAAGGAGCAGGACTTCGCCTGGTACAAGCGCTTCCTTTTTCTCCTTTGCTTCTTCGCCGATGCAGTCAGAGGCGAATTTCACATCCATGTGCAGCAGTTCGGAAAGGCGCTTAGCGACCGGCGCAAGAGACAGGTCCGGCTTCACTTCGCCCTTTGGACGGCCCATATGGCTCGCAATGACGAGCGTAGCGCCATGGTCAAGAAGCCAGCGCAGTGTCGGCAGGGTCGCCACGATGCGGCGGTCATCGGTGATATGACCTTCCTTGTCATGCGGCACATTGTAGTCCACGCGGATATAGACGGTCTTGCCTTCCGGTTTCAAATCATAAATGGTCTGCTTATTCATTCTTACAGTCCTTTCGATGCAACGAATTTGACGAGGTCGATGATTCTCATGGAGTAGCCCCATTCGTTATCATACCAGGCAATGACTTTGACCAGATTTCCCTCCATGACCATGGTGAGCAGGCTGTCAACGGTGGAGCTGACATCCGTGGTCTTGAAGTCGGAAGAAACGAGCGTTTCATCGGTATAGGCGAGGATGCCCTTCAATTCACCTTCTGCCGCCGCTTTGAGTGCTGCATTGATCTCTTCCTTCGTAGCCGGCTTTTCGATCTCAGCGACGAGGTCGACCAGGGATACATCCGGGGTCGGTACACGGATCGCAAGACCATTCAGCTTGCCCTTGAGTTCCGGAATGACGATGCCGATGGCTTTGGCTGCGCCCGTGGAAGTCGGGATGATATTTTCCGCTGCCGCTCTGCCGCGTCTGGCATCCTTCTTGTGCGCCTTTTCCAGGATCGCCTGGTCATTCGTGTAGGAATGAACCGTGGTCATCAGGCCGCGGACGATGTGGAATTTTTCATTCAGCACTTTGACCACCGGAGCGAGGCAGTTCGTGGTGCAGGAGGCATTGGAAATGATGTTGTCTGTTTCCGGATTGTAGGTGTCTTCATTGACGCCCATCACGATGGTCGCATCATCATCTTTGCCCGGCGCAGTGATGATGACCTTCTTCACAGTGCCTTTGATGTGCTTGCCGGCACTTTCTTTATCTTTCAGCTTGCCGGTGGATTCAACGACGATCTCGACGCCGTACTTGCTCCAGTCCAGATGTTCCGGATCGCGGTCAGAGAAGACATGGACTCTCTTGCCATCAATGATGAGATCATCGCCATCGATCTTGACGTCCTTGCCAAGTCGTCCATGGACAGTATCATATTTCAGAAGATACTCTGCAGTTTCCACGCCGCTCGGGTTATTGATAGCGACCACTTCCAGATCATCTCTATCCAGAAGTCCGCGGAATACCAGTCTGCCAATTCTGCCAAAACCATTGATACCGATCTTTGTCATCTTATATACCCTCCTGTAACTGAACCTGCTTTTGAAGCAGCTCTTCTGAGGCGCCGTGCAGAGAAACCCCTTCACCGACAGCCTAAAACATGCGGGCTCGATGGGATATCTTCTTTCGAACCGCCCGCACTGTAAAACCGATACAAAAACCTCCCGCCCGCTTCCATTTCCCTTGCTCCATACAGAAGAAATCGGGCGAAACATTACGACTACAGTATATCACGCCGGCTTTAATACTACAATATCTCTCGCAAGATTTCTATTTAAGTATACCCTTTAAGTAAAAAGAGTGTCAAATAAATCTGGAAATGGCTGCAGGCACCTTGTCCGGGTGAGAAGCTGCGGACCTCACCCCATCGGTTTTCGTTGATCGCGCCGCGATAAGGCGTGATGGGTCGGGGCATGTGCCTGTCGCTCTCTTCCGCTGTACCTGTCCCCGTCAGCGAAAACTGCAACAGACACCTCTCACTATCCCATTCCCAAGGAATCACCAAGCGTTCCAAACTCGTTCATCCTGATTTTCATCCTTTCTTTCCAAAAACGCATCGACCTTTCTATTTTGATGACTTTTTTGAAAGAATTTACCGTTTCTACATTCCATTGTTAGAAAGAAACGGCTATAATATGCATAGACAGAATGAAATACATGAATATGTTGCTCCTCCCGATCATCGGTTCTTTCAATCGTTATGAGGTCTTACTCTTGTCTTTCAATATGGCAAGAGATCCTCTGTGCCGATCAGGGAGCAGCCGTTACCTTCACTTCCCACTTTTCCCGAAAGGAGTACCCTCTATGTCCTGGAATACAAAAATCACAAAACTCTTAGGTATCGACTATCCGATCATTCAGGGCGGCATGGCCTACATTTCTGACGGTCTCCTCGCTGCTGCCATGAATCATGCCGGGTGCGCCGGCGTCATCGGAAGCGGCGGCTTCTCTGTCGATGAGATCCGTGACCACATCCGTCAGGCGAAGGACATCTTAGGCCCGGGCAAATGCTTCGGTGTGAACCTCATGCTGCAGATGCCGAATAAAGATGATGTCGCGCAGCTCATCTGCGATGAGAAAGTCCCCTTCGTCACCATCGGCGCCGGAAACCCTGTCCCCTATTTCGACCCCTTCCATCATGCCGGCGTGAAATGCATCCCCGTCGTGCCGAATGTCAAGCTCGCCCATCGCGTACAGGACGCAGGCGCCGATGCCCTCGTCGTCGAAGGCATGGAAGCCGGCGGCCATGACGGCAAGATCACCCTCATGGCTCTTCTCGAAAACGTCCTCCCCGAGATCGAGATCCCGGTCGTCGCAGCCGGCGGCATCGTAGACGGACGCGCCATCGCCGCAGCCCTCCTCATGGGTGCCTCCGGCGTACAGATGGGCACCCGTTTCCTCCTCTCCGAAGAATGCCGCCTCCATCCAAACGCCAAGCAGGCCATCATCAATGCCGCCGATACCGACTCCGTCGTGACTGGCTTCACCACCCGAGATACCGTCCGCGGCCTTAGAAATCCATTCTCTGAAAAATACCTGAAACTCGAATACAGCGGTGCTCCGCAGTCCGAACTCACCGCCCTCGCCGCCGGAACGAACCGCAAAGCCGTCATCGACGGTGACACAGAGAACGGCTTCGTCTTAGCCGGCATGTCCCTCACCCACCTCACGAAAGTACAGCCCGTGCAGGAAATCGTAGAAGAACTCGTGAGCGAAGCAGAAAGAAGACTCGCCGCAGCACCGAAATTGATTTAAGGAAACGCTCCTTACTTTGAGCCACTCGCACATAAAAAATCCCCATCGACTATGATATGATCCCCCTAAAGCAGACAAGGTAAATAACGAAACTGCTTTAGGGGGATCATATCACGAATGGGAAGGGACTGGTAGCTGATGACTAGCGACTGGTGAGTCAAAGACATCAGACTCCCGTATCATCATTTCGAGCGAAGCGAGAAATCTTTGTTATTCGCGGCGAGGGACTCACGTTTCCCCCACATGTGCCCCGAACTTCTCCGCTTTCCTCATCTGTCTTTCATCTCGCTAGAACCCTATCCGGCTCGCTCCGCTCGCCACCTTCCCCACGCCGGGAAGGCTTTGATGTGGGGAAGGCGGTACTCTCAAACATACGACGTTTTTCTCCGCTCAGTATAACGAAATGCGCCGCCCCCCCTTGAACCTATAAACCTGCCGAACCTCTTTCGCAAACAAGCAAGGAACGGCACACCCCATGAGCTAACGCTGAACCCGAAGCGATGTTACCACGTCTGTGAATCAGTGGTAACATCGCTTTCTATTATCTGTTATGTCCGAAGAAGGTTTTCGCGACTTCAGGGAATGAGATGTAGCTCAGGAGGTCTTCCATGGAGGCATTCGGATAGCCGTCTTCAGCGAGGCGTTTCCGATAGGTATCGAGCGCAGGCGGGATCATATCCGCCGGACGGCAGGTGATGGGCTCCTGATTTCCGATGGCGAGGCGTTTCACTTCCGGATCGATGGGCCCTGGTGTGCGGCCATACTTTCCTGCGACAAGGTTTCTGACTTCCTGCGGAATCATCTTGTAGCGTCCGAGGACGACATTCATGACGGCCATGGTGCCGACGATCTGGCTCGTCGGGGTGACGAGCGGCGGGTATCCGAGTTCTTTTCTGACACGCGGCATTTCAGAGAGAAGCGCATCGTATTCATCAGCGACGCCCATTTCTTTCATCTGGTTCAGAAGATTCGACAGCATACCGCCCGGGATCTGGAAAGAGAGGATCTTGGGGTCGATGGAAATATTGGTATTCAGATGGAAATCTTCTTCCAAGTCTTTTTTGACGCGCTTGAAATAATCCGCCACTTCGCCCAGTCGTTCCAGATCCAGCCCGGTATCGTAGTCTGTCCCTTTGAGGGCTGCCACAATGGACTCGGTGCAAGGCTGGCTGGACGCACAGGAGAAGGGCGAAATCGCGGTGTCGATGATGTCGACGCCGGCTTCGATGGCTTTGAGATAGGTCATATCGCCCAGCGCTGAGGTGAAATGGGTGTGAAGCTCGATGGGGATGTGGATTTCTTTTTTCAGTGCCTGAATGAGCTTGTAGGCATTGTACGGGAGAAGGAGTCCCGCCATGTCTTTGATGCAGATGGAGTCAGCCCCCATTTCTACGAGTTCCTTCCCCAGCTTCACAAAGTCCTCGTCTTTGTGATAGGGACTCACGGTGTAGACGATGCAGCCCTGGGCATGCGCGCCAGCTTCCTTGGTTGCACGCATGGCGGTCTCCAGATTTCTCGTATCATTCAGTGCATCGAAGATACGAATGATGGAAACGCCGTTATCCACGGACCGCATGATGAATTCACGGACTACGTCATCTGCCATGGGATGATAGCCGAGAAGGTTCTGCCCGCGAAGCAGCATCTGGATCGGGGTTTTGAGATTCTTTTTAAGAAGACGGAGCCGCTGCCAGGGGTCTTCATTCAGAAAACGCAGGCAGACGTCAAAGGTCGCCCCGCCCCACGCTTCGATGGCATGGTAGCCGATGCTGTCCATTTTCTCAAGGATCGGCAGCATATCGACGATGCGCATGCGGGTCGCCGCCAGAGACTGCTGTCCATCGCGCAATACTGTTTCTGTGATTTTCACTGATTTCTTAGCCATAGTGATACTCCATTCTTGTGCTTGTCACAACGTAATTTCATGTTGTCATGAATATAACACGGCTAAGAAGATAAATGAAATTTATAACGTTAATGATTGTATTAGGAGGTTTTATGGTTAATCATTAAAAAGGTTCAAGGTTAGCCTCGGGGGGCGGCGCATTTCGTCATCCTGAGCGGCGAAAAACGTCGTATATCAAAAAAATGGCTTATCTGAAAATATGAGAACTAAGTCGAAGGATCTAAGCGCCGCGGAGTTTTGAAACCAGCGGTTTTCTCGTATCGCAAACCTAATCCCTAGATACTAATTCCTAGTCACCAGTTACTAGTCACTAGAGATCACAAATCCTTAGTCACTCGTTTTTAACAACTTTATGAATTCCTTCACCGCCGCCGGTGTATAGGATCCGTGTGGCAGGAGCAGGCGGTAGCGGCGGATGGCGTAGCGGGAGCGGAATGTAAAGAAACAGATGTGCTGCTCGGTCCCGTCGACAAGGCGGTCGCTCAAGAAGGAGGCACCGATGCCGGCAAGCGCAAGGCGATAAGCGGTGACGAGCTGCGGCACTTCGATATATCTCTTGGGATTCACCCCTGTTTCTTCAAAAATTTTCAGGCTGCGCGCCCCGAGATTGATATGCGCATCGATGGCGATGAAAGGAATCTCGGGAAAATCGGATAGCTCCACCTGAGGAGCATCTTTTGCCAGATGGCGCCCTGCGGCTACATCACCTGCCGAGAAAGCCTTGGAAAGCAAGGTCTCTGGCAGGGCAAAGTGCGAGGGCAGAGCCAGCAGGATGTGGTCGCTGAAGCTCTCGTAGTTCTCGAATTCCTGAATGACGGATTCGTCACAGCTGAATGTAAAATCAAGCTTATGTTCTTTCAAAAGGTTGATCAGCTGGTCCGAGCTCGTTTCCTCCATGCGGATATGGATGTGCGGGAAGCGGCGCGTGAAGCGCGTGATATAGGGCGGGAGCAGATACGCATTCATATAGTTCGTCCCGCCAAGACAGATGTCCCCGCTCATGAGGCCGTGCAAGTCATCGATCTGCTGTTTCATTTCCTGTTCGAGGAGCATTTCTTTCTTGATATAGGAAATATACATCTCACCCACAGGCGTCAGCGTGAGCGGACGCTGCCCGCGGTGGAAGAGCGCGGCTCCGATTGCCTTCTCTACTTTCCTGATGGCGATGCTCAAAGCCGGCTGTGTGACAAAGAGCGCTTCCGCTGCTTTCGAAAAGCTGCCATTGACATAGACCTGATATATATATTTTTTCTCCAGCTCCATAATATAAATCTCCTTTATGAAAGCATTAGTATGATTAAATTGATTATATAATGCATAAAGCGTATAGTAAAGTCCATCAATGAGAAAAAGGTATGTTCGAAGGTCAGAGTTCAGAAAAACTGATGTAACGGATCCGACACATCCTGTTGGTCCTACAGGGATGGAACGGTGCCTGGGATGGATGAAACGCACTCCCTCCTCTTTGCGCCTTCAGGATCCACGGAAATCCGATCATATCCATTGGATTCCCTGTAACGCACCCTTCGAGAAAGGATGATCCCTATGCCAAATACGATGTACCAGGTCTCCACACTGCAGGCCCTCATGATGGGAGACTACGAAGGACACATATCCATTCGTGCGCTTTTAAAAAAAGGCGATACAGGGCTCGGCACCTTTGACAGTCTTCACGGAGAAATGATCCTGCTAGATGGCATCTGCTATCGGGCGCTCGAAGATGGCCATGTGGAGGTCTCGCAAGAAGAAGACCGCTCCCCTTTTGCCGTCGCTTCTTTTCTGAAAGAGGACGACGCTTTCCCTATCAGTGCCCCTGATTTTTCTGCGCTGCAGCAGGCGCTCAATGCAAGACGCATTCGTCAGGGAAAGAATAATATCTGCCTTTGCCGCATAGATGGCGACTTTGAAGAAATCAAAGCACGCTCGGAAGTCCCGCAGACAAGGCCGTACCGTCCGCTTGCGGTCGCCATGAAGACAGACCAGCGGGAATTTACCTTCGAACATGTATCGGGCAGTCTCGTCTGTGTCTATTTCCCGCCCTACATGGATAAGCTGAATATGGCAGGCTGGCATATCCATTTCATTTCCAAAGACAGGCGTCATGGCGGTCATCTCTTCGGTCTATCCCTGACCAAAGGCAGCGCGCGCCTCGCCTCTCTTCCCTCTTTCGAACTTGCCATCCCGCAGGAATTCGATTTCCAGCATCTTGATCCCACGGTCTCGAAAGAAGATATCGAAGCGGTAGAAGGGAAGAAGGCGTAACGTGTTCAAAGGGTTTTATGGATGCCATAGCGTCTCTTTTTATGCCCCGCCCCTTTCCGCTCTGCCTCTCGAACCTTTAACGCCTCATTCCTCATATCAAAAAGGAGCCCTCATGAAGCAATTACTATCCATCATCGCACACAATCGTCCGGGTGTGCTCTCCAAGATCACCGGACTGATCTCGCGCCGCGGCTACAATATCGACAGCCTGATGAGCGGCACCACTGAAAAACCGGGCTATGCCCGCCTCACGATCACCGTCGATGCGGATGACCGCACCGTAGATCAGATCTCCCGCCAGGTCAAAAAGATCAGCGAAGTCGAGAAGATCACAGTCCTCAAAAAAGAAACAAGCGCCCTTCGCAGCATGCTCCTCATCAAGGTGCACGCCGGTGATAAGCGCATGGAGATCTTGCAGCTCGCCGCTGCTTTCCGCTCCCATGCCATCGACATCACCGGTGACAGTATAACCTTCGTAAATACAGGCAGCGAGGACAAGCTCCATGCGTTCGTGAATGCCCTTCGCCGTTACGGCATCGTCGAAATGGTCCAGACAGGCGTCGTCGCTCTGGCTCGCGGTGATGAAGCTTTGATTTTAGATGGCTCTCGCTATGAATGGCCTGAGCAGTATGACACTGTAAGAGGTAAATGAGATGAAATTGACAGGTGCAGAAGTCATGGTCAAATGCCTCCAGGCAGAAGGCGTTTCCACTATTTTCGGTTATCCGGGCGGTGCTATCCTCCCCTTCTACGATGCCCTGCGCGATGAGACATCGATCCGCCATATACTGACCGCGCATGAGCAAGGAGCAGCGCACGCCGCCGACGGCTATGCCAGAGCGAGCGGTACTGTCGGTGTCTGCTGCGCGACCTCCGGTCCCGGGGCGACGAACCTCGTCACCGGCCTTGCGAATGCTTTCCTCGACTCGATCCCGGTCGTCGCCATCACCGGACAGGTGAAGCGCAGCACCATCGGACACGATGCCTTTCAGGAAGTCGACATCTGCGGCATCACTATGCCGATCACGAAGCAGAATTTCCTTGTGAATAAGCCGGAAGAGCTGGAACAGACCATGCATCTTGCCTTCCAGATCGCCAGAAGCGGCCGCCCCGGCCCTGTGCTCATCGATGTGCCGAATGATGTGCAGAAAGCCATGATCGAGTACCATGGAAAAAAGCTCCCGGCCCTCTCGCCGAAAGCCCCCGATCCCATGCGTATCGATCTTGCCATCGATGCTCTCAGCAAAGCCAACCGCCCGGTCATGCTCGTGGGCGGCGGCGTCGCCATTTCCGGCGCCCAGTATGAAGCCGTGCATCTCGCTGAGAAGCTGAATCTTCCATGCGCGAGCACCCTCATGGGGCTCGGCTGCATCAGCTCCTACCGTAAGCAGTACCTTGGCATGGCCGGTCTTCACGGACATGAACGTGCAAACCGCGCGCTTGCCGAAGCGGATGTCATTCTTGCACTGGGCAGCCGTTTCAATGACAGAGAAACGGGTGACCGCGCAACGTACAGCCAAGGCAAGACCATCATCCATGTCGATATCGACCCCGCTGAATTCCATAAAAATATAGACAGCCGCATTCATATCGCAGGTGACATGCGCACCATCATCAATATGCTCGAAAGAGGCTCCTCTTTTCACGATCTGTCCGCATGGTGGGACAAGATCCTCACCTGGCCTTCTATGGACGAAGACTACGGAGAGAATACCGCTCCCCTCTTCATTCAGGCACTGAATCCGCTTCTCAAAGGGAAAAATTATCTCTGTGCCACCGATGTCGGACAACACCAGATGTTCACCGCGCAGCATCTCAAAGTCGAGTACGCCCACCAGCTCATCACCTCCGGCGGCCTCGGTACCATGGGATTCGGTCTGCCGGCCGCTATGGGCGCGAAGCTAGCGGAACCGGAAAAGACCGTCCTTCTCGTAGCCGGCGACGGCGGATTTAAGATGACAGGCAGCGAACTCTTCACACTCGCCTCCTACCATATCCCGGTGATCGTCATCGTCTTCAATAACAGCGGCCTCGGCATGATCCGCCAGCTGCAGCAGACCGGATACAAGGAACGCTATATGGCCTGCAACCTTCCATCGTATGTAGACTTCGTAAAATATGCATCCGCCTTCGGTCTTTCTGGCGAACATGTCTCCACGCCCGAAGAGCTCACCGCCGCTGTAGAAAAAGCCATGAAACTGGATCAGCCTTACGTCATCGAGACAGCCATCCCGCCCAAAGATATGGTCGTCCCCATGGTCGCAGCAGGAAAAAGCATCGACGTCTTTGTCCCAGGACTCGGAGAAAAGGACATCCATGTGAGGGATTAGTGATGAGTGTCTGGTGGCTAGGGATAAGGCGACAAATGACAGATGTCAAGTGTCAGATGGCTAACGTCTGATATCTGATCTCTGACTTGTTCGTATCCTCCTTTCGACCTGCCCATGGGACTGCCCGCTCACACGGATCCACATAAAAAACTCCATGCCTTCGCATGGAGTTTTTTATGTGGATATGACTCAGTTTCTCATTCATGAATGATACATGATTCCTAGCATGTCTCCCATATTAGCGCACAAAAATGGACTCATATCTGCTACTTAAGGAAACACTGATTGAATAGCCGAATCTGATTTAGAAATCAAAGGAAGCAGACAAGATGAAAGATCTGGGAGAGGAAAGAAGAAGTTTATTGCCCTGACCTGGCTGAAGTGCCCAATAGCTGCGGTTGAATACATTGTAACAGCCAGCAGACAGAGTCACAGGCACATCCCCCCAGCTCGTTTTGTATTTTGCAAAGAGATCCACTACGGTAGAGGACGGTACTTCCAATTCTGTTTTATCGGTTCTATTAATAATGCCTCTCCCCACATAGTTCATGCGCCCCGAAATGCTCCAGTCCGTATTTGGCATATATTCCATTCCCAATACAGCACTCCATTTCGCAGAACTATCCGTATGGCAGCCATCATAAGTACCACCTTCTACTTTGGCATTCAAATATTCAAAGCCACCAAACACATTCCATTTTTTAGCGATTTGTCCTGTCATATTGAAGTCGATGCCTTTGTAATGATTCTTGCCATCCAGCAAATAGAATGGTTTCTTAAAGCCCTGCTTGTTCACATCCAGATACTGCGGCTGTGTGGTATCAAAATAGGAAATAGCAGCATACATGTTATCCCACTTATATTTCACGCCGACTTCCTTCTGTGTCACTTTCACAGCATCCAGGATTTCGCCATTATTCTGATACTTTGGTTGGAAAACCGGTACGCCTCTCGTAGTAGATTTTGCATAGGCGCCATAGAAAGATAGATTTTCATTTGGCTGATAAGAAACACCGAAAGTCGGAGAGAACTGGTTGTCTTTGATTTTATTATCCGCTTTCTTGCCTCTGTAATTTCCATGACGACGAGTGCCAGCCGCTAAAATGGACCATTTCCCGGCTTTCATGGTATCCATGAAATTCAAGCTGGTATCCATTTCCTGGTACATGAACATTTTGCCCAGAGAATACGCATTATCAAAATCATAAATGGATGGAACAAACGTAATACCGGTGTAAATATTCCCGTATACATGTTCACCGGGATTATCGATATGGGTATTGTGGTTATACATAATACGATGCGAACGATCCACAGAGAATACCAGGTTATGTTCTACAGCACCCGTATGGACCTTCCATTTCAAGCCAGCCTGCGCATATTTATTTTTCAAGAGGAAATACTGAGACCAGATCTGTGCACCCTTCATATTTCCCATATCATCAATCGTAATTTGGGTGTTATAAATCATACGTCGATTGGTCATATCATTCATTCCTGCATTGAGGAACCAGCTCAAGTTGTCATTTATTTTCTGCTCGTGGTTTAGGGTCGTCTGCCAGCCATACCAGTCACTGTACATGGCATTGGGATCATCATAACTCTTGCTGGCATCGGGAGCCTTAGGCAGCCAGCGAGAATTGCGGGAAATTGCGAAGCGTCGTTCTGTGCCGTTCAATCGTTCATCCACATAGCCCGCATAGAAATTGGTTTTTCTTTTTTCCGTTTCATGAGAAACATCTACAGAGATATTGTTCTTCTCTCTTCTGGCTCCGGAAATAGACATCCCGCCTTTATCATGCATGCCATATACACGGACGCCCCAAGATCCATCACTTCCCAGTTTAGTACGACTGATATCAAACTGTTCCCCCCAGTCACCATAGCCACTGTTAGACAGGGTCACATGATTGAAATCTGCTTCACCGGCCCGTTTGGTGTAGAGGTACACAGACCCAGGCTGTCCACCATCCGGTCCATTATAGGATTGCACAGAACCAGAGAGCGTCGCTGCAGGTCCTACCAGTACATCTGCGCGATCAATGGTGTTTGTAACTGGCCCAATGCACATGATGTAAAAGCCAGGAATATTATTCAAATACATGGCAGAAGCATTGGCGAGCATGCCACGCATGGAAAAATCTGTCTTAATCAGCGAAGTCCCGGTTCGAATGGAGGGGACGTTGGTGAGCACCTGTCCGATTTGTCCTGTAGGAGCAGCCATCATATCGATCGATTTCGCTGAAATGCTCTGGGCCGTATAGGGCACTGTCATAATGTTCTGCTCCCCTGTCAATCCGAAAGAGGTTTCTTCTCTTTCGAAACCACCAGGCAATACTTTCGCTTCTACTTGATCTTTCTCTGCAGTGACAATGACTTCGTCCAATGTATTGCTGAATGCGGCTTGTCCACTGATTCCCCCAGTCAATGCCAATACAGCCGTCAATGCCATAACCAGTTTTCTTTTCCCTGTCATCCTAGATTCCTCCCAGATAATTAACAGAATGTTTGAAACAAAAAGCGTTTCACTAATTATAATGTACTATTTCATTGACGTTTTTACAAATTTGAATTATTGAATGAATGATTCAAATTTGTAAAAGTATTATTTCACTACAGGACATCGCCCGACTTTATTATAGTTTACGAATAGAAACAGAATAACCGTGCTCATAACGGATCTTCTGATTTGCTGACCTATCAAAAAGTGGCTGTGAAAAAATGAGGATTCATTTCTTCCCAGCCACTTTTTTCTT
>ERZ780075.749-NODE-749-length-13688-cov-3.563926_pt1 | contig 13688 bp, 11 predicted proteins | sample MGYA00511839_ERZ780075 | MGnify/ENA primary metagenome ERZ780075 (study PRJEB29588, sample SAMEA2155953) | human gut metagenome | biome: human gut; feature: human-associated habitat; material: faeces | place: Denmark | collected 2008/2010 ...
GAAACTGCACCAGAACCATCGGTTGTCGGGTTCTTACCCATATCTACGAATCCACCACCGATCGTTCCATCAAAGCCCTCGTAATCCGTTGGATAATCTGTCTTTGGCATAATGATAATCTGGATTGCTTCCAGTCTCTTTGCCTGTCCTGCAGTTCCTGCATAAGCACCATTCTTTACCCAGCCAAGCCAGCCATAAGTCTGTGCCTGTACACGATAATAAATATCATACTTGTTCTTGTTTGTACCAGTCAGGCGGATCTGAATTGCCTCCAGACGTTTTGCCTCTCCACTTGTACCAGATGTTTCACCATCTTTTTTCCATGTTTTCTCCCAGCCCTTTGACTGAATATGTGTACGGTACTCAACGCCAACACCATACCCTGGCTCTACAATGATCTGGATTGCTTCCAGACGTTTTCCTGCTCCGACTGTTCCGGATGTTCTTCCGTTCAAAGTCAATTTTCTCTCCCAGCCTTTTGACTGTACATGGGTTCTATACCCAACATTCGGATAACGCTCACCCTCGCTGTTATACCAGTATGCTTCCGAGTTATTTTTTACATTCTATTTACAAAAAAGAAGGAGCACAAGCAATACCTGTGCTCCTTATCGTCAAAAACAACGTTCTTTATTTCACTGTTAAATTTGGATATCCCTCTTTAATCATCGCTTTCAACATTGATTTCATATCATCCTTCGACTCGTGGTGTCCACCCTCACATCCATCGATAACTGTATACAGATATCCATCAATTACCGAATCGTACTGTGTTGCCTTTGATCCATCAACCTTGACTGCTACATTATACCATGTCTGCAATGGATTTGCGCCTCCCAAAATCGGAGTTGCACCCTTTCCATTCGCAATCATCTTCTGAACGGCTGCCTTGTTGTTTACAAAATCCAAGGTCTCGTCCTGAATCTTATACATCACATCGGTATCACAGCAAAGTGTCTTTAATACAAGCGCTGCAAGCTCTTTGTTTGGACACTTATCCGTTACAGAAAGATATGTACCACCCCAATTATAAGCGGAAGGGCCTGCACAGATATTTCTCTTTCCTGCTGTAGCGGAACCACTTTCCTCATCGTTGATTGTCCAGTATACAAACCAAGGGCATCCGAAATAGCCAAATACATCACCTGTGAAATCACTTACCCAGCCATCGGTCCAAGGATCATTCTTGTTTGTATAACCATTGTCGATCAATTGCATTGCCAGCTCTAAATATTTGTCAACAGCCGGATCGATCGTAACAGTACCATCATTTACCCATGCACTCTTTCGATCTGCCAATGCCGCATTCTGGATTTCCTTTGGTCCGGATACCATCTTATAGCCTGCCTGCTTCATCTTTTCTGCAGTCTGCATAAAGGCATCCCAATCCTTTACATATGTCTGTACCTTTGCCGGATCAGAAGTTCCAAGCACCTTCTGTGCAATATCTGTACGATAGACAAAACATCCCGGTGTTGCCTGCCAGCAAAGTCCTTTTAACTTGCCATTTACGGTTGCATAATCAATGGTGTACTGGAATGCATTGCTATAATCCTTCTTTGTAATACCAATGCTGTCCATACTCACAAACATATCCGAAGACATAAAATGTTTTGACACATCCTCGTCAATGGCTACAATCGAAGGAACCTTCTGACCGCCCTTCTGATATGCAGCTTCGATTTCTTTCTTGTATTCATCGCTTGTTCCGCCAAGTCCCAGATTTTCAAATTTTACTTTGTCTGCATACTGTGGATATTTATCTTTAAAATACTCCAGACGTTCTCCCAGCTCTGTGTTCCATGAATATACATAAATGATACTATTATCTACTGGCTCCGGTGTTCCCTGATAAGCCTTGGCATTGGAAGCTGCCGGCAATGCATTTGGAGCATCGCTGCCCTTTTCTACCAGACAGATCTGAATTGCTTCTAATCGTTTTCCAAGTCCTGCTGTACCTGCAGTCTCTCCGTTCTTTGCCCAGCCCATCCAGCCGTATGACTGCGCGTGGACACGATAATATACATCATAATAAGAAGAAATCGTGCCGGTCAACTCAATTCGAATGGCTTCCAGACGTTTTGCCTTTCCACTCGTTCCAGACATCTGACCATCCTTTTTCCATTCTTTCTCCCAGCCAAATGACTGCACGTGTGTCTTATAACGGATACCTCCGGTATAGCCAAGCTTCGATGCATTTAACTTGATATAGATGGCTTCCAGACGCTTCGCCTCTCCGCTTGTTCCGGCAATACTGCCATCGCTTACCCAGTTCTGGTTTCCATAACTCTGCACATGCGTTTTGTATGTTACCACACCATTTGCATCGGATGTATTTGTCTTTGCTGTTCCGACAAATCCACAGCTTTCAGAGCCCTTTAATGACTCTCCGCTTGCATTGTACATGTAGACTGGAGATTCCCATTTCTGAACTATAATAATCTGGATTGCCTCCAGACGCTTCGCCTGTCCTGCTGTACCTGCTGGCTCTCCATTTTTTACCCAGCCCATCCAGCCATAGGTCTGTGCATGTACACGATAATATACATCATATAAATCTGCATTATTACCAGTCAGACGAATCTGAATTGCCTCCAGACGTTTTGACTGTCCACTTGTGCCGGATAACTGTCCATCATGCTTCCAGCCCTGCCAGCCAATGCTCTGCACGTGCGTACGGTATTCAATTCCAATACCATAACCACCGTCTACATGAATCTGAATGGCTTCCAGACGTTTTGCCTTTCCAAACGTACCGGAAGATTGTCCGTCCTTCTTCCAGCTTTTCTCCCATCCAAATGACTGCACATGTGTCTTGTACATAACACTTGGAACAGTTACTTCGATTTCCCCGTCTTCTGTCCATGCAGTTTCTTTCCTCGCTGCTTCGGAGGTGATTCCATTTGTCAGAACCAATCCAAGCACCATGACGAATGACAACAAAAATGCAGTCAGCCGTTTCCAACATTTCATTGCTCTCATATAAAGCCCCCTTTGTTATTTTTTATTGACAAAGCAAAAAAGTCTGCAATTACGCAGACTTTTCCGATATGTGCAAGGAGTTTATATAATCATTGTCACAAACACGTATTACATTCTCCCCTTTTCTCCGTCTACCTTGCCAATACAGTTCCAATTATAAGAAAAAAATATGCATTTTCAATATGTGACAAAAAATGTGACGGTTTTTGTAATTTTTAGCGATAGCATTTTATATAGTTGTGTTTTAAAATATACATAGCATTAAAGTATAGTGAGGAAAATTATGGATACAATACAGGCTTTGATCAAGCACTACATCGAATCAAACGGATATACGGTATATTCTATCTCTCAGCAAAGCGGCCTCAATCGTACAACACTTCAGAAAATCTTATCCGGGCAAAGAAAAATCACAAAAGAAATCTACGAAAAGCTTCTTCCGTTTTTCGCACTTTCGCCGATTGACAAGGAAGAATTAGAACAGGCTTTTTTGATCAATCAGATTGGACCCGAGCGTTTCCAGACACATATGGAAATCAAGCGTATTTTGGAAATGTCCACATCGACGCTCTACCAGACAGACGATTCCCCTTATGATTTGATTGTATCAAATGTCGATACCTGGTCGAACTGTATGTTGATTCAAGGCACCTATCAGATTGTAAACGCAATCTATTCTGTCGCCCTGAAAAATGTGACAACCGAAGATCATCCATTTATATATACATTTGCTGATATGAGTCACCCATACGCGTCTATCTTCTTCAAACCACTGTATCATCCAACCTTTCAGCCGTTGCATGTGAAGCACTTAATCGAATATCAGAAAACGCAGATGGACGGCGAAAACTATGATAATATACACAACATTCAGATTTTGAAGAATCTGCTGCCATCATTTGCCGCATTTCCTGGCACATTTGAAGTGCACTATTATTACTCTGCGCGAAATCGTTTTAAACAACAGGCAACCGCGTTCCCATATTATGTCATCACGAATACACACGTCATCCTGCTGTCCCCAACCTATGAGACAGCCTTGATATTGAGCGACAAAGCAATTCACGAGTATTATCTGCACAACTACGAGCAGCTTCTTGCCCGGTCAAATATCCTGACCTCTGGTGCGCAGACACCACTTGACCTGTTAAATGTATTAAATGGAGTAGATCCGGCATTAAACTATCCAATCTGCCTGAATATCCAGCCCACCATCGAGAAATATCTCACGCCGGAAATGATTGACAAATACATGTTGGAATCCCCTTACAAGGATGTCATCCGCGCCAAATTATTAGAACGGATCGGTCAGCTTACGAAGGAAAGCCATACGATTCTCTTCACGCTGGAAGGCTTAAAATTATTTACCGCGGAAGGAAAAAATGTGAATTTCCCGGATACGCTCGCTGCCCGCTTTGATATCGAAGACCGTATTTATATTCTCCGCAAATTTATAGAGGCAAACCAAAATGATACAGACTATCATTTTCTGCTATTAGATCCTTCCAAAATACATACGTCTCTGAATATTTCCATCGCGTTTACACCACCATCCATGACGTTCCTGATGCTGGTACGAAACGATGGAAATTCCATGATTCTTCCACTGGAAGAGCATACACTTTGCAGCAGTATCATGGACTTCATCCAGACGCTGCCAGAATACGGATATGTATGCAGTGTGGAAGAGACGAACCGCTATCTTCAGGAAGAAATCGAGCAACTAAAAAAGCAGTTATAATCTGCTGTATGAAAAAAGAGGGCAACCTGCCCTCTTCTTTATTTACCACAGGTCAGCCCGGTCCCGGATGGAATCTGCCTCCGTGATCTGCCGGATCACCTTACATGGGTTTCCAACCGCCAGGGAATGTGGGGGAATATCCTTTGTCACCACGCTGCCTGCACCGATCACACAGCCTTCCCCAATCGTCACACCACCTGTCACAATGACATTGCTTGCGAGCCAGCAGTTATCCCCGATCGTAATCGGCTTTGCGTACTCATCATCGTATGCCGTACCATCCGGCCTGAACTTGATGTTACGCTCCTGATAACGAAACGGATGCATCGGTGTCACAAGCGATACATTCGGCCCGATGAACACGTTATTGCCGATATGCACCGGACAGGTATCTAACACCGTAAAATTAAAGTTCGCAAATGTATTTTCGCCGATCGTCGTAAATGCACCATAATCAAAATAGATTGGTCCCTGCAGATACACGCCCTTCGCGCATTCAGGGATCAGGTCACGCATCATCTGCTCGCGTGCTTCCTCCTCGGTGTCTGCAGTCTGGTTATAAGTCTGACACAGCTTATGTGCCTTCGTACGGATGGCAAGTAACGTCTCGTCCGATGAATCGTAGATCTTGCCTGCCAGCATCTTTTCCTGTTCTGTCATGTCTTGCACCTCTTTCTTAGTTCATAGTACATTCCTTATCTTTTCTTAAACGATGTTTTACGAATCCAACCAGATACATATTTCCTATTGCCAAAGCAAACGTACCAAGCCAAAAGCCAAGCACCTTTGTCAACATATCAACATCAGGGAAGAATCTCTCAATTACTCTCAACACTGCTATATGCCATACATATAACGGCATACTAAGCCTGCCCAGGCATGAGAAAAATCGACAGGACATATCCGGCACCATGCTCTGACCGGAAAATATAATCGTCACACTTACCACAAAGCACAACAGATTTCCACGCAGAAACTTAAAATGCGGGTAACAGGTCACAATTGGAAACACATATGTGATTACTTCCAGCACTGACAGCCACACCCTGCATGTTCGATTTAATGAAATCCCTCTTAACCAATCCGCCAACAACGCTATAGTCGCGCCCAGACACAGACCCGCAAATGTTCGTACCAATCGATTTGGAAACTCATGTGCACCATAATCATATGTATGAAGATAATAAAAAAGTGCTACATAAAAACAAATCATGCCAGATAACCGGCGATTCCGCATCATCAACAACAGGCAGAAAAACGGGAATACCAGACACATCGCTGATAAAAACCACATTGTAAACAACAACGATCCCTCCGGTGCAGCCTCAGACAGATATAGCATCTCAAACGGCATATTTTCAAATGACCGTATGAAGTTTCCAAATGCACCTTCTCCTATATAATGCCAATTCATAGCAATATATGTAATCAATATCGCTCCCGTAGTATACGGGAGAAACTGTACAAACTTCTTTCCCGTATACTCAACCGCTATTTTCACAGCTTCAAAGTGTTCCTGTGGTTCCTGTTTCTCGAAATGTCTCATTGTAAAATATCCGGTTATTATATAAAAGAACTCTACAAAAAACCAGCTTAGTTGAAATGGTCGGTCCTGATAGCCAAAATGTGCATTCATGATCAGCACAGCCCCCAGAAAACGCATAAGCTCTATTTTCCCGATTCTCATATTTATCTCCCATCAAAAAAAAATTTTAATTTATTATGTATATTAGTATAGAATCCGTCAAAAAACAACCGCCTTTCCGTGCGTTTTTTATTATTCATTTTACATTTTGGCAGTTATACTGTATAGTAGATTTTAGATTTTTCATTTTCTGCATAGTTCGTGCGGAATAATTTTCAAAATATTCAGAGAGAGAGAGAAATTATATGAGCAAACGTGAATCTTTTACTAACCGTCTCGGTTTCATCCTCGCCTGCATCGGCTCTGCCGTCGGCATGGGCAATATCTGGATGTTCCCGACACGTGTATCTTTATATGGAGGCGGTTCCTACCTTATCCCGTATTTTATCTTTGTTGTACTGATTGCATCGACCGGTGTCATCGGGGAGATGAGCTTCGGACGAGGCACACGATCCGGCCCGATTGACGCCTTTGGTGCCGCATGTGAATCCCGCGGCAAACGAAAGGTCGGCGAAACGCTCGGTTTTATCCCGGTGCTTGGTTCTCTTGCGATGGCGATTGGGTATACCGTCGTCATGGGATGGATTCTGAAATACATGATCGGAACATTTACCGGAAGCACGCTTGCCCCGGACAATATCGATTCCTTCGCCGCATCGTTTGGTGGAATGGCTTCTGCCTTCGGCAACAATCTGTGGCAGATCATCGCACTTGTAGTTGCTGTTATAATCCTGATGTTCGGTGTCGGAAATGGTATCGAGAAAGCGAATAAGATCATGATGCCGGTGTTCTTCCTGCTGTTTTTGATCCTTGCAATCTACACGGCATGTCAGCCGGGCGCCATCGACGGCTATAAGTACATCTTCCGCGTCGAACCTTCCGCTCTGGCAAAGCCGGAGACATGGATCTTCGCTTTGGGACAGGCATTTTTCTCCCTGTCTGTTGCCGGAAACGGAACGTTGATCTATGGTTCGTATCTGCCGGATAACGAGGATATTCCTGCTTCCGCCGGTCGTGTTGCCTTGTTCGACACGATTGCCGCGATACTTGCCGCACTCGTGATCATCCCTGCCATGGCTACAACCGGTGCACAGCTTGACCAGGGTGGTCCGGGACTGATGTTTATCTTCCTTCCTAGCTTATTTAAGTCTATGCCGGGCGGACACATCGTAGCGATCATCTTTTTCGTAGCGGTATTTTTCGCAGGACTTTCGTCTCTGCTTAACTTATACGAAGCGCCAATCGCAACGGTGCAGGAAAAGCTTCACTTAAACCGCAAGCTCTCCTGTCTTCTCATCGGTGTCATCGGCGTGATTGTGTCCATCTGTATTCAGGGAATCGTATCCGACTGGATGGATGTTCTGTCCATCTACATCTGCCCGCTTGGTGCAGGTCTCGCCGGTATCATGTTCTTCTGGGTATACGGTAAGAACTATGTCGAAGAGCAGGTCAACCTTGGACGTAACAAAAAATTTACAGACAAGTATGTACCTGTCTGTAAATATCTGTACTGCCCGATCTGTATCCTTGTGCTGATCCTTGGTATCGCACTGGGTGGGATTGGGTAATGATTCGTAGATTCACTATTCTGCTTCCATCGCAAGCTCGGTCTGTCGTGTGAGTTCCGCATCACTGATAATTGTAATTCGTCCCTCGTCATACTGTTCCTGTACCCAGTCATACACACGGCGCACGAGGGGCGATTTCTTATCAACCGGTTCAAGCCCCTTCTTCTTGCGGTACTGGTTGATCCAGTAGCCGACACCGGCGATGCCGGATGTGGAGTTTACTGATACCTTTGGTGGGCGGTCGAGCAGCGTGTCGGTGTCGAAGATATTGTAAATCTCATGATTTTTGAGCATACCATCGGCATGGATACCCGCTCTTGTCAGGTTGAAGTTCTCGCCGACAAACGGTGTCATCGGTGGAATCTCATAACCGGTTTCTTTGCTGATATAGTCCGCAATCTCCGTGATCACTTTCGTATTCATCCCATTTAAATGTCCGCGCAAAGATGCATATTCAAATACCATCGCTTCGAGCGGTACATTTCCGGTACGTTCCCCGATGCCAAGCAGCGAACAGTTGACGGCACTTGCACCATACATCCAGGCAGTTGTCGCATTTACGACGCCCTTATAGAAATCGTTGTGGCCATGCCACTCCAGCATCTCGGATGGCACACCGGAATAATGCTGCAATCCATAGATGATACCGGATACGCTTCGAGGCAGCGATGCGCCCGGATACGGCACGCCAAATCCCATCGTGTCACAGGCGCGGATCTTGATCGGCACGCCGCTTTGCTCGGACATTTCCATCAGACGGTTTGCAAACGGAACGACAAATCCATAGAAATCCGCACGTGTAATATCCTCAAAATGGCATCTTGGGCGAAGTCCTGCTTCGATACAGTCTGACACGATCCCAAGGTACTTGTCTAATGCCTGCTTTCTTGTCAGCCCCATCTTGTGAAAGATATGGTAATCCGAACAGCTCACAAGCACGCCCGTCTCCTTGACTCCAATGGATTTCACCATCTCGAAATCTTTCTTGTTCGCACGAATCCATGTCGTGATCTCCGGGAACTCATAGCCTAACTCCATACATTTCTCAAGTGCCTTGCGGTCCTTCTCCGAATACACAAAGAACTCGGTCTGACGAATCATGCCGTTCGGACCACCAAGCTCATGCAAGAGCTTATAGATATGCACCATCTGCTCCATTGTGTACGGAGCACGCGACTGCTGTCCGTCACGAAATGTCGTATCCGTGATGAAGATATCTTCCGGCATCTTTTCAGGCACCCGGCGATAATTAAATGCAATCTTCGGCGTCTCCGTATACGGGAACATCTCGCGGAAAAGCTCCGGCGATTCCACGTCCTGTAACTGATAGCTGTATGGGTCTAATTCCAATTTGTTCGTCTTGTTGCTTAGTCTGATTTCCTGCATATGCCGTCCTCCATCCTTCGGATGTTTCATCCAATTTTGTTGCACTCATTATAAACACATGCTATATTATATGTAAAATAGATAATTTTGATAGTAATAATCGAATTTGCGAATAATAGGAGATTTTTATGGATATCGAAGCATTAAATACGTTCCTGACACTTGCCAATACGAAGAACTATACGCGCACTGCCGCACAGCTTTTTGTCGCGCAGTCCACCGTGACAAACCGTATTCACGAACTGGAAAAAGAGTTGAATATCGCACTCTTCACGCGCAACAACCGCAGCGTCGAGCTGACAGTGGAAGGGGAACAGTTCAAGGACTATGCCGAAAAGGTCATCACACTGACGAATGCGTCACTCTCCGAAATCAGTTCCTTACACAAATACGCAAACCACCTGCGCATCGGTTGCTCTGATTCGATCTACGAAGGACATCTGGCGCCGATCATCTTAGAGCATCAAAGACAGTTTCCAAACGACGCCCTGAAGATCACGATTGGTCTTTCCAACCTGCTGATGGAGCAATTGCAGAACGATATCTTCGATGTGATCTTCACCTATCTTCCTATGAAAAAATCATCCTATCACTGCGAGGTCTACAAGCAGGATAAGATGATTTTAGTGACTGATTATTATAATACGATGTATGCACGCGGTATCACGAAGCAGGCGTTGATTGCCGAGAATTATCTGATGTGCAATTTCGCCCTGCAGGATGTCGGACAGTTCATCCGAAACTTATTTCCGCGCTACCATCAGTTTTCACTGGAAATCGATGACTGTTCCAAGATCATTCCTTTTTTGCTCGGCTCGGAAAGCTATACGTTCCTGCCCGCGGATACAGCTCGTCCATTCTTAGAAGCGGGCAAGCTCCGCCTCATTTCCTTACTCGACTTGGAAACACCGGTCATCAACAGTTACATGATCTGCAAGAACAGTAAGCGGGAATTGTGCCAGTCGATTTTTATGTAATTTCATGTCACCACGCGGCAGCGTGCCTCATTTTATTTTATCACCATGCAATAGCGTGATGACCTGCGCACGCATCAGTGTGCTTCATTTTATTATAACCAAATGGTCACTTCAAACACACTATCTTCCATCCGGATCTCCCCGGTATATCCGCAGGCATCCAAGAATCGACGCACAATGCCAAGTCCCATGCCTCCGCCATTTCTGCCGGTCCGCACATCATCCCCCTTCTTGGTCGGACTCCACAGTTCCTCCGGCGTACAGTCCGGGATATGCGCTGCCTGATTCCGCACGGTCACGGTATCTTTGTCAATCTGAATCTGTACCTCCGTCTCTGGCTTTGCGTATTTGACTGCGTTCGTCACCAGATTATCTGCGATATAACCAAACATCTTCGCATCCGTCTGCAACTTCACATCTCCGCAAATCGCGATCGTCAGCTTGTTTTTGTCAATCAGATCCTGATATAGCGCAGCTTTCTTCTCGAATATCTCCCGGACAGAAACCGCGGATTTCTCGTTTTTATCTGTCTCCTGGTCTTTCAGATAACAGATCATGTTCGTAATCATCGAGTTCATATATGAGACATTTGACAGGATTTCGTCCCGATAATGCCTGCCCTCTTCTGCTTCGATCAACTGTCCCATATTCTCCGCATATCCGCCGATTGCCATCAAAGGACCGCGGATGTCGTGTGCGATGGCAAGCATCAATTTCTCATTTTGCTCTTTACTAAGCAGCTTTGCTTTCTTGTGCCGACAACTGATCAGCAACAATAACACTGATCCTAACAGTAAAATCAGACAGCTATAAGCTCCAACAACTAAAATACGAAACATCTGCGGATACCAGGTATAGGGATTCGCATACATTGCCGACAGAACAACATATCCTTTTCCTGTCCCATTGTATACGCGCTGACCATACATCAGATAATTTCCACGTAACCTTCCATACAGAGCCTCATTATGTATTCCTTCTGATATTACGCCAATGGAACCGCTCTCCGTTTCTGACTCGCCTGCAGCATTATATAACTGGACTTGAAAATATGGTTTATTTGCACCGGAAATCATCTCCATTCGTTCATCAAGAAATCTCTGGAGTTTATCATCGGCTTTCTGATTCTGGTTTTCATAGATTAATCCTCCCGTACCAAGTTCATACACCCGTGTCAGAAAGGAAAATCCATCCGGATCCTCTTGTCTGTCTCTGATTTCAATTTTGTTTTCTATTAATTTCTCTCTTGCTTCAAGCAATCCCGGATCCGATAACGCACTGATTATATAGTCCTGTACAGAAGTCCGCGCATCCGTAAAGTAATTTCCTATCTCAACATTTGCTTTTCCGCGCACCCACAAGCTTACCGCCATAAATGCCACCAATGCCACTGCATTGACCAACACTACTTTCCAGATCAGATTCCAGCGGTACTTCCGCATTTCCCGCTTCCATCTGCCGGTCAGTTTCTTCTTTTTTCCTTCCATATGTTACGCCCCTTTCTTCGGTAACGTCTCCTCGATCTTATAACCTTTTCCTACCACTGTTTTAATGCACCTGCCTGCATTACCAAGGTGCTTTCGAAGTTTCCTTACATGGTTGTCCACGCATCGGTCTGTGCCCTCATAATCATATCCCCAGATGCCGATTAACAACCGTTCCCGTAGCAGCAATGTGCCTTTATTTTCAAGCAGCATCCGGAGCAGAGCGAATTCCTTTGGTGACAAGTCTACTTCTTTCCCGTCCACAGTCACACGATATTTCAGCACATTCATGCGGATGGCGTCGCACACCAGCTCATCCTCGCGTATCGTACCCTTCGCGCGCTTCATAATCGCCAGACATTTCGCATATAAGACAGACAGGGAAAATGGCTTCACCATATAATCATCGCACCCGGTCGCGTATCCCTGCATCATGTCCTGCTCCGTGTCCTTCGCCGTCAGGAAGATGATCGGCACAACACTCCGTCTGCGCATATAACGACATAACTCCAATCCATTCATCCCCGGCAGCATAATGTCAAGCAGCACAAGATCAAATTCGTTTTCATAGAATTTTTCCAATCCCTGCTCTCCATCCTGTGCGGTTTCCACCTGAATCGTTCCCTTACTTTCACGTGCAAAAAAATCCTGCACAACCTCGCAGATCTGTAAATCATCCTCTATCATCAAAAATCTGTACATGCATTTCCTCCTTTCGCGGTATTGCCTCCTCACATTCGTTCGGCGGCAGGTCGCCGGACGCATCCTAAATATGTGCTTCGCACATATGCGTCCTCCTCCTTTCAATTGGAGCTTATCATCACCAAATGACTTTTATATGTTCATTTCTGTATTTTTACTTTGTTTTTTATTATATCATATGTCACCACGCGATAGCGTGATGACCTGCGCACGCATCAGCATGCCTCATTTATTGGGGAGTTTTCCCCATTCCGCTACTTTTGCCCCAACTTGCTTTTTCACTTCCTGACCGCACTTGGAGCATCTTCCTCTGTTTTATCACTTCCCCCCCAACACGCCTCTCTGCCTCCTGTGCACAATTGGAGCATCTTCCCCTTTTTTCTCTCTTTTGCCCCAACTTGCTTTTTCTCTTCCTGTCCACAATTGGAGCAGCTTCCTCTTTTTTCTCTCTTTTGCCCCAACTCGCTCTTTCTCTTCCTATCCACGATTGGAGCATTTTCCAATTTTCCTCCATATTTACCCCAACCCACATTGATTGATTGCAAGCTTTTATGGTAGAATAGATAAACTACAAACTAAATTAGACAGGTATGGTACATTTATGAAAAAAGAACAAACTCGAACATCGTTCAAAAGCCGCTGGGGATTTATTCTTGCATCGGTCGGTTCCGCAGTCGGCATGGCAAATGTCTGGGGATTTCCAAATAAAATGGGAAGTAACGGCGGTGGTGCCTTTCTTCTCATCTATTTATTATTTATATTTTTGTTCAGCTACGTCGGACTTCCAGCCGAGTTCGCGATCGGACGTTGGTCGCGCACCGGAACGCTCGGTTCCTATGAAAATGCATGGCGTTCGCGAAACGAAAAACGCGCGCCTGCCGGGCGTGCACTTGGCTGGCTGCCACTCGCAGGTTCCCTATGCATCGCAATCGGCTATTCAATCATCGTTGCCTATGTATTAAAAGCATTTGTTGACTCTGCATCCGGACTTTTAATGCAGGTCAATACTTCCGAATGGTTCGAATCGTTCTCGATGACGGATTTCTCGGTTGTACCATTCCATATTATTATCATCATCGGCACTCTGCTTACTTTATTACTCGGTGCCAGTAGTATCGAAAAAAGCAACAAAATCATGATGCCGCTCTTTTTCCTGATTTTCGTTGTACTCGCAGCCCGCGTAGCTCTGCTGCCCGGTTCAGC